>Ga0116229_10003843_pt1 | contig 24687 bp, 19 predicted proteins | sample S1TSphgellanicum_3_FD_87313 | JGI IMG/M metagenome (GOLD analysis project Ga0116229, IMG submission 87313) | Host-associated microbial communities from peat moss isolated from Minnesota, USA - S1T2_Fc - Sphagnum magellanicum MG | ecosystem: Host-associated > Plants > Peat moss > Unclassified... | reverse complement strand
CTCCGCTTGATCGCGTAGTCCTTAGCCCGTTCCACTACGGAAGTCAGCAGAGCACCGCTCACTAAGTCCTTCCAGTAAAGCGTATCAACACTTCCGTTGCGCAGGTAGACCTCTAAGAACTCCGTTTCCGGGTTTTTCTTCCAGATAAATTCGGTCGAGCGCTCGACTAAACTTTCGCGCGCTTCCTTTTCGCCGCCAAGTTCGGCGACAAGCCGATAGTCGAGAGGAAGTGTCTCTGTGAGATAGATGCCTAAAATGTCATGCGTTGCTTTTTTGTCCGGACGAACAACTTTCACTTTACGATCGATACGCTCTGGCCTCAGGATAGCCGGGTCGATATAGTCAGGCCGGTTGGAAGTAAGCATCACCACAACATTCTCCAGACTGACCAATCCGTCCATCTCAGCGCAGAACTGTGGGACTACCGTGTTGCTAATATTGGTAAATCGCCCAGACGACCGAGTGCGCAAGATCGATTCCGCTTCATCGATAAAGATGAAGACTAAGTACCCCTCTTTTGCTTTTTCACGAGCTGTGCTAAATATCTCGCGCACTTGACGTTCCGATTCGCCGAGCCACATGTTGAGAATCTTCGGGCCATTGATGTACATAAAGTACTCTTTGACATCCTTTTTGGTTCTCTCGCGATACTCTTTGGTCAGGTTGTACGCCGTAGCCTTACCGATGAGGGTCTTACCGCATCCCGGGGGGCCGTACAGTAAAATACCCTTCAATGGCTTCTTGCCAAAACGCTCGTACAGCTCAGGGTAAAGAAGCGGCAGCTCGATGGCGTCACGAATCACTCCAATTGCCTGCTCTTGGCCGCCAACCTTGCTCCAGTCGACTTCGGCAACCGACTCCAAGAAGAAGTCGTTCGTTGCCTTGGATTTGAACGATTCCAGGGCAACACGGCCAAAGGGCTCAATCCGCACATCCTGCCCGTTTTTCAGCTCCTCCGCGGCAATTTTGCCGCCGCGGACAACAATCCGTGCATTGGCACCTTGAACATCGCCGCCAACCTTCAATCGACCGTCATCCAGCACTTCGGTGATCTTCACTACCGCGCCGTTTTGCGCGGGGCCAAGGTCACCGACAACCGCATAGGCTTCGTTAATCCGTACTCTGGTACCAGGCTCAAGTTGGTCTACATCGACATTTGGATCGACATTTGTGTAGAAGTCGCTGTCGCCCATGGCGATGTTGGCAGTCCCATCGATGTTTTTGCCCAGAAAGACAGCTATTCGGTTTGCCGGTTGTGTTAATTTGTTATACGCTTCGTCGTACTTCCCGATTAACTCCTGCGCTTCTGCAAACTGCTGCTCATCAACTTCGAGTTGGTGTCGAAGGAGGAGTAAATATTGTATTTTAGGGTCGTCCGGCTCCGTTCGACTGATTACTTCGTCGAGGACGGCAAGCGATCTCACCTGCGTCTGCCCGCCTCGGGGAATTGCCCCCTCATTTGAGCGGCGGTCGCGGTCGTAATCGTTGTTCTTATTTCGGTCGTTAGCCATCGATCTACCCTTCTTACTCATTAGGCACCATGGAAAAAGTATACCCCTCGCGAAGTAGACGACTCCCGTACAAAGGAGCAGTAATAGAAGCTAGCTGATTGGAGGGGCGATTCAGATAAAAGATATACTTTGAAACGTCAAGCAGCGAACATTAGTTCCGAGAAGCGTCCGTCAACTAGTTAGCAAATCACCGTTAGCGCGATTCAGGTATACTGTTAGACACATAATGAGCGTGTAGACCAATAGGTTTGGCGCAATCAATGGCGATTAGGAACGAGATTTAGAAGAGGCTTGATATGGCGACAGTTGATCAGAAGAGTACATTTAAGACGAAAATTGGACTAGCAGAGATGCTTAAGGGCGGCGTTATTATGGATGTCATTAACGCCGAACAAGCAATTATTGCTGAGGAGGCTGGCGCTGTCGCGGTGATGGCTCTCGAGCGTGTACCGGCAGATATCCGCAAAGATGGCGGAATTGCCCGTATGACCGATCCTAAGTTAATTAAAGAGATTATGGACGCCGTCACAATACCGGTAATGGCAAAAGCGCGAATCGGACACTTTGTTGAGGCCCAAATTCTGGAGTCGCTCGGTGTGGACTTCATCGACGAGTCAGAGGTTCTTACTCCGGCCGACGACAGCTTTCACATCGACAAGCATCGATTTAAAGTGCCGTTTGTTTGCGGCTGTCGTGACCTTGGCGAAGCCCTCCGCCGAATCGGCGAAGGTGCGGCGATGATTCGAACGAAAGGTGAGGCGGGAAGCGGCAATGTGGTCGAAGCTGTCCGGCATATGCGGACTGTATTGGCCGGTGTTCGAAAAGTCCAAAGTCTACCGTTCGAAGAGTTGATGACCGAGGCAAAGAATCTCGGGGCCCCGTATGAGTTGGTGGTTGAGCTTCACCGCACAGGAAAGCTGCCGGTTCCTAACTTCAGTGCGGGCGGTATTGCAACTCCGGCCGATGCGGCGTTAATGCGCCAGCTCGGTGCTGAGGCAATTTTCGTCGGATCAGGCATCTTCAAGTCCGGCGATCCAAAGCGCCGCGCCAGGGCGATTGTCGCAGCAGCAACATACTACGATAAGCCAGATGTACTCGCCGATGTAAGTACCGATCTTGGCGAACCGATGGTTGGCATCGACATTCATATCCTGCCAAAAGAAGAGTTAATGGCTTCGCGCGGCTGGTGAACGCAACCCGACCACGTATCGCCGTACTCGCCCTGCAAGGCGATTTCCAAAAGCACATTGATCGATTAAACGAGGTTGGTGCCGAGGCGTTTAACGCGAGGTCGCCCGAAGAAATCGCTTCCGCTGACGCAATCGTCATACCTGGGGGCGAAAGTACGACGATCGGTAAGCTGCTGGATCGGTTCGGTCTCCTGGAACCGATCCGCAATGCCCACATCGAGGGCAAGCCCATATTCGGGACGTGCGCAGGTCTGATTTTGCTGGCGGCGCGAATTACCGATGCAACAAGCGAGCGAGGAGGCCAAACTACATTAGGATTCCTCGATGTAACGGTTTCTCGAAACGCATTTGGCCGGCAGATCGATTCTTTTGAAAGTGTGCTATTTGCACCGAAATTAGTTGGTAGTTCGAACAAACCGCTTTCCGCTGTCTTCATACGAGCGCCAATAGTCGAAGAAGTTGGACCGGATGTTGAAATACTTGCTTCTTATGATGGGCGAATTGTGTTTGTCCGTCAGGGCAAAGTCCTAGGAGCGTCTTTCCATCCCGAACTGACCGATGACTCACGTGTCCACAGCTACTTTGTTGATTTGGTTCGAGAACGCACAGGTTAAACGCAGCTTAGAAAAACGATTGATTAACATACTTAGAACTTGCCGTGCGACGCCGCACGCAGTGGTTTTGTCGCTTTTCCTAACATTTGGCCTCACAGCGAGCTTGTTCGCTCAAGGCAGCGCCACCGATCTGCCCGGACTTTCGCTAGTCTGGAGCAAAAACGTTGGCGGTCTCAAGTCCTTTGCTCTCTCTCCGCACGCTCGGCATCTCGCTCTGCTGACATCCGAAGGGAAACTTGCTCTTTGGACTGCCCAGGACGGCAACCCGGTTTGGGCAACAAGCCATCAAACTGCAACAAATGTCTTGGTTTCGGACGGTGAGGGTGCGGTGCTCACCTACAACGTACGATCCCCACAACAAAGCACAGTCGTGATGCGCCGAACCGACACCGGCGCAGTGATTTGGAGCAAGAACTATTACACGTCGGTCTGGTGTGCCGGGTTCAATCTTCAGGGAACAAATCTTGCTATAGGAACCGGGGACAATCAGCTCTACCTTTACGATTTCACAAATGGCAACGCTGAAACGAAGGTACCACTCAGCGGTACGCCGGTGTCAACGTCATTCTCTTTCGACAGCAACAGTGTGCTTGTTGGACAGTGGGATCACAGTGGGCTCTCCTGCTACGATCTTTCTGGTAAGGCCCTCTGGCTTGATGACGGGGCAGATAACCGTAAGTACGCAATATCGTCCGTCGGAACTCACTATGTGACGTATATCGGGAGCTCCAATCGGCATGGTAGGAGCCCCATTGCTTATGTCGTTCGATCATCCAACGGGGAACTACTGTGGGCGTACGACCTGCAAGACAATAGTTACTCGGCGATAGCCTACACCAATGACGACGCCAGTATAACCGGTATCTCTTATAACAAACTCAATCACTCGCCGGTTGGCTGGGCCTCTGAACAGAAGCTCGCTGCAATTGACCGAGACGGGCAGAAGCAGTGGGAAAAAGGCGGTCTGTTCTGGTCGCCCACTCTGATCTGCTTGACTCCAGATCAATCGGGACTAGTGGTCTACGATGGTAAACGTAAGCTGTACCGTCTTGACGGCTACGGTCGAACCCTATCGACAGCTTATCTCTCGGATGACCTCAGACAGTGGAGCGTATCAGCCGACAATTCGTCGCTGGTAGTTTACACCCACGACGGGCAGCTCACTCTTCTCCACGTTCAATAGTTCGGACGCACTCGGCGCCTATGCCGGTACCTGCATACCGCCGACTTGAATGTTAAGGTCAGAGCGAAGTTCGATCTTCTCCACCACACCGTCACGAATCCAAATGATGCGATCGGAAACGTCCAGCATCTTGTAATCATGGGTCGCCGAGATAACCGTGACTCCCTGCTCTTTATTCAATCTGCGAAGCAAATCGATAATCTCTGTGCCTGTTTTACTATCCAAGTTAGCCGTCGGTTCATCGGCAAGAACAATGCTCGGTTGGTTGGCCAAAGATCGAGCGATAGCAACACGTTGCTGCTGGCCGCCGGACAGTTCAGATGGTTTGTGATTGTAGCGATGCCCAAGTCCTACTAGGTCGAGCAGGAACATTGCGCGCTTCTCACCGTCTTCTGCCGACAGACCCGCGAAGATGGTGGGAAGACGGACATTTTCTAAGGCGGTCATAACCGTGATTAGATTAAAGGTTTGGAAGATATATCCGATGGTATGGCAACGAAGAAATGCCAGTTCGTTGGCATCAAGCTGTGCCATATCGACATCATTGATGAACACGCTGCCGCTATCCGGTTTGTCGAGTCCTCCAATTGCATTGAACAGGGTACTCTTTCCACTTCCTGAGGGGCCCATGATCGAGATGTATTCACCTCGTTTGACATCGACGCTGACGCCATTAAGAGCGCGCATCGTCTCCTGGCCCATCTTAAACTCTTTGCGCACGTCCTTGGTGCGAACGATATATTCTGTAGCTGCCATTACGAACCTTCCTCGCTAAATATCTGTGCGCAAAGCCGCCGCCGCCGGCATTCGCGATGCCTGCTGGGCTGGAAAATAGGCCGAGCCCAGCGTTATAAATACACCAACCCCAATGCTTGACACCATAACCGTCCCAATCTTCGCTAGTGAAAAATCCGTGTCAGGAGATCCTACTGCAAGTAAAACTACTCCGCCGAGCAGCCCGACGATAAATCCAGCCGTTGATGAGATGATGCCCATAAACAGCGCTTCGACGAAAAACAACTTGACAACGAAGCTGTCGGGTGCTCCCAAACACTTCATCGTTCCAATTTCTCGAAACCGCTCCGTGACCGACATCAACATGGAATTTGTAATCCCAACGCCAGCAACCAGCACTGAAATCGCCGCTAAAAATGTCTGCCGATGGCGTTCATCGTCCGTAAGGTGTGGTGCGAGCATAAGATTGGTCAGAACGTAAGAAAAGAAAGCGATACTCAGAAAGATGCCCGAAGCAGTCACCATAGACCGCCAAAACCGTATTTTGAGCCCATTCATTGCGATGGTAATCACCACGCTAAAAGGCATAAATATCCTGCCATGAACAGGTTTGTTATTTTGTTGACTTACGACTGCGCTTTCGTGCGGCATAATATCCTCCTTCCTTCGACGCTACCTTTGTCAGAACCGACTTTTCGTCACGTTTGACATTTGGTTGTCGAAACGATTTTGCCTGATCACTTGGAACCCCAATCAACTGCTTCGCCTGAAGTGTCTTCAAGAAAGTCAGGACGGAAACCTCGGATTGTCGCTTGTTAAGCTTATAACGCCTCGAAATATCTCCGGCGATATCGGCGACGCTATGGTTACCGTCACAACATGTCCAAACATAAGATGAGATCTCATCGGTGAGTTCTATCTTTCTCACGCTCGGCAGTCTAAAAATTTTGGCAACAAGATCCGTCAGCAGATCGGTCCTTCGCTGCACTGTTAATACGGCAAACTGGTCGTCACCAACGAGCTCCCATTGTACACTAGGATGGCGGACTGGCCGAAGCGTTAAAACTTCCCGACCATGCGGCCGATTTCGACCTCCAAAAAGAGCGGGTGCAAATTCTTGAATTTTACTTTGAAACGACATTTAACGATACTTAGACACTATTCACATAGTCGTTAACATGGCAAACCGTGTTCCGGCAACAGTTTGAGACCAAGTCTTCCTCTGTGTTTCGAGTAAATGCCTGAATCATATACGCCTTATTAGACTCCGGGCACTCCCATAGTATGCCCGAATAGTTCAGTGCAGGCTTCTTGAATTTTGAATATTGTCGAATCGTCTCCGTAATCATGTCCGGAAAACCACTCCGGCGGCCGACAATCGCAAGTGCAGGGTGACCGTTAACTTCCGCAACGCTCTTCTCTGAGTCGACGCCGTCGGTCCATCCGGTGCTCTTCTGATCGTACCATTCATCTAGGTACGCGCCTCTAAGCTGCACATTTGCCAGACTCCACTGCTCTACCATGAGCTGATCTGTCGACTTTCGTCGCTGAAACTTGAGCTGCAGGTAGACATTCATCAACTGCTGATGCACAAGCTCAAAATCGCTGGGCACATCCACAAGCAGTCCGTACAATCCCCATGTTGTATATTCGCCGCCGGCCGGATGACATTCGACCGAGTCTAATATCAACCTAGAACTTCGTAGGAATTCTCCGCCGGGCTTACCGTAAACTTGCGCGACCACAATTCGTCCACATTTTTCACAATGGAAAATACGCCCATGGCCCGCACGGTCGAAACTCCACCGAAAGTCGATTGAGACGTCGCGCTCAGGAAAAACTTTGTCCTGAAACGCTTTAACGACGGCATTCGATTTCTCGTCTTGCTTGCGCCCGTTCTTGTCTCCGCCTCGCAGAAGCGGCTTAATTCTGCTCTCCAGAGTTGCCTGAGTTTGACGTCCCTTCCCGACCGACCAGCGAACTTCCAAGCCGTACAGCTTTTCTCCTTCATCCCCCGCGTCTATTCTCATCGAGCCGAGATGTTGGTCGCCACCGAAGCCAACTACTGCCCAATCGTCATAAACCCTCAGTTTGATTCCCTGCCATCCAATTATCTGGCCTCTGTTTTGCGACATTATCGTTGTCAAAAGGGCAGGTAATTCACAGTTTTACAGATGAGGGCAATCGCAATGGAAGCCATTCCTATCAGGCCAATTCCGCAGGCAAAGCCAGCAAACAGCACGGGCGCGTACATACTCCAACGCTCCACGCCAAATCTTTTGGCAAAATAGAACCGACTGAGAAGCGCGCCGATATAGTTCGGAATGGCGTCATGCGGAAGCTTTCCAACACCCCCAACTAGGCCATAGAAGAACAACAACGGCACCTTGAATACCGACGATGCCGCGTACACGATGAATGTAGCCGCCGCTCCATAACCGATTACATTCGGCTTAATCGCCTTGATGACCCAGTTTGAACCGCCGACGAGATTTATCTGTGTCCAGATTGCGCGCTGCACGGCGACTAGCGGCCAGTAGTTCTGGGCGTAGGGAAACTGGGTTGACGGAATGACGGTTGTGTGCCACAGAAAGCCCCAATAGGCGAACGAAGAGATGAGCAGCATCGGCAGCATTAAAAGCTCAAGCTTAAGGATACTGGTGAACTTGGTCCCAGTTAATTCGATCTCACGGAACTTCTGCGCCTGCATACCGTAGTCTGCCAGTGGCAGCGGAGCAAACCAGATGTCGGGCCGTGAATAGCCGCTTCGAAGCACAACGGCCTGGTTGAGAAAGGGAAATGACATCGGCTGACCGGTCAATCCGATCATTCTGGCCGAAATGTAAGAGTTGAGCGGTGTCCAGACAAGGCCGTAGAAAATGATGATTTCAATTGGAAAGAGTGGAACGAGCTTGTGGTCGAGAGAAATATAGCCGATTGTCGCCACGAGCCATGCCCCAACGGCAGCAATCCAAGGAAAGTCTCCTCGCTTAACATTCCGCCTTGACAGAGATGCCCGCTCGACTGATTGTCCTGTTTTCTTCGAAAAGAACAATACTCGGCTGACAGACGCAATGCCGATGACGGCAACTGCAGCTTGAATACCAATATTGAAACTCATCCAGAAGTCAAGATCAAGAGATATTTTAGACGGCAAGGTTGGCGAGCCGGCGACCCAGTCCGGGAACATGTGCATGTGGTACAGGATCGGGTTGAGGCCAATTTGACACAGTATTGAAGAGACAAACTGTCCAAACACAATCTGATATGGCAAGACGAATCCTACCAATACGGCACCTAAATCACCGTTGTATCCCACAAGCGCTGTCGGCAAGACGTGCTCGGTAGATGCGGTGAAATCGAAAAATGGAATTGGGATGATCGTTAGTGGATTTGGCAGAAGGACGCCTGTTATAATCGGCAAACCGACGTAGACTACGCCAAACACTAACCCAATGATGCTGCCGGTAGAGAACACTCGCCAGCGCCAACTTTCATCTTTGCTCCCGGCCTCAGCAAGCGCAGTTGCTCCTGAGGCCGCAACTGCCGCAAGCGGAAAGGGAAGCCGCTCGACATCGGACGTGAGTTTGAACAGTAGAAAACCCATGCCCAGCCAGTTCATGCGGTCGAAGACCGTAGTCAAAAGAATGATCAGAATCGGCCAAGACCAGTCCGCGTTGAAAAACGAACGATCACGGAGTCCTGCCGAACCGAGTGGCGGAACAATCCAGTGGTGCGGCACATGTCCTAGAGCGCCCGCAACGTTTGCCATCGCAGGAGATTGGATCAGATACTGCATAGCAATGAGTGTCGAGAAAGGTCCGCCGGACATACCAGGCAGTCCGCCCGCAAACGTACTCACTGTGAGAGCGCTCGCCATGTAGAAGAGGCAGTAGAGTTCCTGCCGCTTGAGAGGGACGAACGAACGTCGTGCGATCTCAGAGAAGAGGACAATAGTGACCCATTCGGCTGCACCGCCCAAAGATTGGCCAACAACCAGACCGAAGTAAATAGCGCCTGGAAGCATAATAAGCGACACGAAAATCGCTCCGGCGACAACCTTCCAGGTAAAGCCCTCTTCGAACTCTACGTCCTGATTGGATCCATTCGACTCACGTTCCGTCGTATTGCGAGCAGATTCGATACTTGCATCTTCCGTTATCGGCGATCCATCAAATTCGGGCGGTTTCCCTGTCGCGGCCAAATGCTTCTCCTGGAATAAGTAATAAAATAAACTACGCTACTGGTGCCGGAGTTGCCCCGGCACCTTCAGAGCCCAACGCCGACGTCGGTGCGATACTGCCGATCACAACTTCGCTAGTAATATGTTCTGCCATGTCGGCGATTTCCGTATACCGTTCACGTTGCTCTGCCGAAAGCGTCCGCCAAATCAAGAACTGCTTTCGAACAACATTTAAGAACCGGCGGTTAACGCGCTTCCAGTTGGAAACATCGCCCGAAACTCGTTCTATATTTAGGATTACCGCGTAGACATCCTCGAGTTCTGTAGGAATGGTCTGCAGACTGAGGTCTTGAGAAACACCAAGGTCGAACGGCGCAAGCCAAATTCTGCCGCCTAGCTGGAACCCAGAACCAAGCGGTGTCTCAATTCTAACCAAACCTATATCTTGGGTCAAAAATTCCCCGACACTCTGCTCTTCGAACGACTGGAACCATTCTGTTAAAAAGGCATTGACTCCTTCAGCTTGGTTTCCGGTAATGGCGAACGGAAGCGGAATGACCCACTCATCGCCATCCGGATCGGGCAGCTTCCAAACACGGTCAACCGCAGGAGTTGCCACTTCTGACGCTTTCCTCGCTGGATAGAGTGTAGACAATAAGACCACTCCGACCACAATGAGCGTCGAAAGTACGGCCGACATTGACGAGAAGTTCAGATAGAGACCCGGCAAAAGGTTGAATGTCGAGATGACCTTGGACATCCCCTGGCCAATCAAATAGCCGGAGACGGAACCAATGACTGCGTAAACAAGAGATTCGGCGAGAAACAACATGCCGATGTTTCCAGGCGACAGACCAATGCTGGAGAATATTCCGATCTCCTTGACCCGTTCGAACACCGATCCAAGCATCGTATTAAGGACGATCAGTCCTGCTATTACAATCGGAATAATGACCTTGTCGAGGTCTTTGCTTGATGTAGCGCCAATCGCCGAGAAGCGGTAGTTTCGACCGTCTATTCCGCCGTAGAGGTTTAGATCCAGTCGCGGCATGAGCTCGTTGAGCTGCTGCTGGACAGTTGCCGAACTGCCGAAGCCGATGCCGACAGATCGGATATCTCCGCCCAGATTTACCAAAGTCTTATACGGAACAAACAGAACATCCTCTGGATCAAGATGAACATACTGCTGAAAACCAGTTGAAGTCGCTGCGCCCGGTGTCGTAGCAACTCCTTGAGCTGTCATAGTGATAAAGTCTACGGGCGTAATCGGCTCATTGTCGAGGTCTTTGATATCTTTGAATTTAACGCCATCGACAATACCCACGACTAAGAAATCTTGCCCGTCGAACGTCACATTGGCTTTTCCGACGTCTGCCGTTGTAATCCCCAGCGAGGTCGCAATTGCATCCGGCAAAATAGCATCGTACACGTCGCCTGGCTGAAACCAGCGCCCGGCAATTAAAGTGTCTTGCGGATGTGTTACTTCAGCCTCAGTCGAATCGTAGCCTGCAACACCTTTGACATCTGTGCTAACATCCGCGCGGCTAACACTCAAGAATGTCGGCTGACCTTGAATCGTGCCGTAGAGCCAGGATCGCGGTGCGACTGGATACTTTCGACCATACTGTTGATACAGCAACTGATACGCTGTCTCTTGCAAGGCATCCCAGTTCGCATTGCGCAATAGAATCCCACTATAACGAGGGTTTCCTGGGGCTGCGACCTTGTTGTAGCGAATTGTGTTAACTATCGATGTAAATGACAAGACAACGAACGTCAATAGGATGAGCGTCACACAGGTCAAAACCGTTCTGGCTTTTCGGCGACGCATGTTGGCGATACCGAGGCTGAATGCGGCCATCGCAATACTGCCCTTGCCTGCATCTACCTTGTGAACACCTTGAGTCGATTGACTAAAGTTTTGCATCTCCTCTTCGAATTTGCCCCAAATCAGCGATGTCACCAACAACGACAACGCAAGCATGACAAAGGCAATTAAGACGATTCCCGGATTTGCCGTGATATCAAACGCCGGGTGAATCTGTGAGAAGATAACGAAAATGGTTACGAAGATACAGAGAACGGCCACGAGCTGCGACCGAAGATCGGGAAATGAAAAGAAGAGCCGTTCGACGAAATAAGAGAACGGGATCATCAAAAAGAGGTAAAACAGAACGCCCTGTACAACGTCGCTTGCAGTTTGCTGCGCGGCGGGGTAGACCCTGGCTTCATATGCCCATGCCTCCCTCGAGTACGAGTCAAACAAATCATAACGTCGATCGGCAAGCGCTGCCTTGGCCTTATCTAACAGGGCTTTCGCAGTAGCGTGCATTGTATCCATCTGGTCATCGACGATGCGATACTTAGCCAACTGATGTATTCTGAACTCGTCCAGATTCCACATATCCTGGGCAACACGCATTGCTGTGTAAGTAACCACCCCGCCAACCACGAACCCAGGAGGGTTAGAGGGATCATTCGGATCAGCAACGTTATAACCGACTCCCTCAGCCTGATGACGTGAGTTCGGGCTTTCTGAGTTGATCAGAATAAACCTTGTGGCGACAGGGCCGGAATTCATCAACACCTTCAACCGAGTTTGAGGAGAGGAAAATAGAACAGCTACGTCCTCAACATAGGTAACACCTGGCTCGGGCTGAGAAAGTGAGTAGCCGTATTCGCGGGGCTGACCGTTTGTGACGCCGTCAATGATTTGAATCGCAGTCAGGGTCTTGAGATTAGACTGGTCTACGAGGTCGAAGACAGATGTTGGAACACAGTTAAAAACAATAATCTGGGAAGTCTGATATGTCGAATTTAGGGAGATATCAATCGGGAAGTTTTGAGCGCCGTAGATCCCCAAATCAGGCGCGTAGTCTATGTTCCCTCGGCTATCGTTATTTGCCGTAATAATATGAAATGCGGCCAAATGCTGAATGCCATTGTCACTAAATCCCGTTGCGGTTGAAATGGATAACGGCAGGCCAACAAATCTATACCCACCCCTGTCATCGGCGGTTTCAATCAGATTTCCACGCACACCTGTATAGGTTTTTAAGGGCGTGTCCATTACAGCAAGTGCGCCTGGTATAGGAGTATCTGGCACAAAGTTTCTTCGCGGATCAAAGCGAAGAACTCGGCCCGTCAAGTCTGTAAAGCCCAGTTGCAATCCTTGCCGTGACCAACCTGGGTATGTTGGAATCGGCATCAAACCGGCCCCAGAGCTGTTGCCTACCTTCGCTGGATCGTTGGTATCGTTGAAAAGATCCCAGTACTCACAACAAAGCACCTGAGTCTGCTGAGCAACATTTGCGACGTTGACTTGGTCGAGGGTGTCACCTGGCGTGTCCACTAGTGGCCGAGCGTCATTACAGGTGGCAAATGTAATGGCTTTACCACCTGCTAGTGATGCCACTTCGCCGTCAAATGCAAAGTTCCCGGGTAGATAGTTACTCCAACCCTTACCACCGACTGGGTTAATACCATCGGCATAACGGTCATCTGGATCAAAGCCCAAAACATCGCCTATCCTCGAAGCATTATCGCGAAGAGAGCGGCCTAAATCGGAAAACCCGGCTTGAACATCCTCTCGGAAGTTGTAAAAGTCACCCTTATAAAATGCTCCAGTGAGTGCGGTTCGGCTGGAAAGATCCAGCGATGTCCACAGCCAGATCTGTTGACGAACCGGTAACGGCGTTTTGAAGAGAGAATGCGAAAGCGAATCAAATGGCGACGGAGCCACCCAGTCGTCAAGGTGCTGATCGATAAACGTTCGAGCACCGAGCAAACCTAGGAAATGTGCATCGGTCGCTACGAAAATTACTGTCCTCTTCGGTGGATTTAGCTTAAACAGTCGAGCGATTTCCAGCATGGAAGCGATACTGCAAGCATTTTCAGCGCCGGGGGAAAGCGCCGGGACGACAGACATTGAATCGTAGTAGGATTCGACAATCATACATTGGTTTTTGAGAACCGGGTCGGTACCTGGCAGGACACCGACAATGTTGTTGACCGTTTTGACAGTCCACTGATCGTTGCAGCGTACGGTACCGACCAAGTTCGGAACAGTCAGTGCTCTTGTTTCAATCTGAGCGGCCTCTGTTTTGGATATCCAAAAACGAGGGATGGAAACCGATATTCCGACAAATTTTGCTTCGGCTTCTCCTCGCTGAGGTAAATCCGGCTCGATAAAGATGATGGCCTTTGCGCCAAGCCGTGCCGCGTTTAGCCAGTTTGTACCGCAGCTAAAGTTAAGTAGCACAATGCTGCCCACAAGCTCCTTCCCGCTAAACTCAGAGAGCTCACCATTGCCGCCGTAGATCACCGGTCCACTGACCCCTGATACTGGTAGTGTCGATGTTCGTATGAGGTTAGGCCAGAGAGGCTGAACGGGGTACGCTTTTCCAAGTACGGTCAGGCTCGTCCTTCCGTCGTCAATGGGTGTGGTGACGGAAAACGGTTCGGTGTGAACTGCATTGGTACCCAAAATGGAAGAAAGCCGGGAGGTGACAAAATTCTCGGCCAACTGATTGCCAGGATATCCCGCAACACGTGACCCATAAGAGGAAAGCGTTTTGATCGTACTGTAGATCGATTCTTGGCTAACCTCTCCGGCGAGGACGCGGTATGCCGTCGATTCTTGCGGAGTGGGAACAACGACGGAGTCATCATCAGCCCGACTTACAGGCAAAGAGCAGATGACGAGCGATACAGTAGCAACAATTGCTACCACGACAGAACGCGGACAGCAACGTATATTATAGCGTTTAAGAAACATAATTAAAAGAAATCGGCGTGATCCGCACCTACGTCGGTCGGCGAATCATCTGTTTCATTTCAGTGACGTTGCCAGCATTCGCAGTTGCTTCTTCCTCGTTGATTAAGCCTGCTTTATAATACTTCAGAAGGCACTGATTCATTGTTTGCATGCCCCAGAAGTTACCCTCGGCAATCGCAGCGTAGAGGCTGCCCGCTTTACCTTCTTCTAACAATTTTGCAATGGTTGGCGTGACAACCATTACTTCAATTGCTCCAACGCGCCCGGTCCCGTCGGCTCTTGGCAAAAGCTTCTGCGATACGACACCACGTAGGAAACCTGCTAGACGCATGCAGACCATGTCACGATCACTTGGCGGGAACATATTGATAATTCTGTCGAGTGTTTCTGCAGCCGACGCAGTATGCAATGTTGAAAAGACCAAGTGACCGGTTTCCGCTGCTGAAAGAGCAACGTTCAAGGTCTCCGGATCTCTAAGCTCTCCGACTAAGATGATGTCCGGGTTTTGGCGCATCATGTACTTGAGGGCGTCCGAGAACGAGTCTGTATCGATACCAACTTCTCTCTGCGAAACAATCGACATTTTATCGGGATGAATGAACTCAATTGGATCTTCGACGGTAATAATGTTTGTTCTGCGGCTTGAGTTAATCAGGTCAATCATCGCAGCCAATGTTGTCGATTTACCGCTTCCCGTTGGACCTGTAACCAAAATAAGTCCTTGGCGACTTCTCGTCATTTCTGAAAGTACCGGCGGCATGCCTAGTTGTTCGAGTGTGTAGATTTTCAGCGGGATAAGGCGGCAAACCATTCCCATCGCGCCGCGCTGTTGGTAGATGTTCGCCCGAATCCGGGTGATTCCTTCAATAGTAAAGGCGAGATCGAGTTCGTGTCGGTGCTCAAACCGACCGATTTGCTCGTGTGTCATTATGCTGTAAGCGAGCGTTCGGCAATCGTCCGCAGAAAGAACTCCATGATCCGTAAAGGCGATCCGGCCATTAATACGCATTGCTGGCGGCGAGTTAGCCTTAATAAAAAGGTCTGAACCCTTTTTCTTTGCCGCTTCTCTTAATAGTTCTTCAAGCTCTAACATTCGATAGTTGCCCTAAATCTACAAACAAATGACGTACCACAAATTGGCATCGTTGTCATCTCAACTTTAACAAAACATTGTAGACGCCCCACCCGACCATTGCTGCGAAGCAGCAGATCAGTACAACGCCCAATCCCCTCAACAAATAAACGATCCAATTGCCAGATGAACGCACAGGTGCCGCAAGTTGAGCAGGAGGTACTTGAACGGTTGGCAATGTCAGCGAATTAAAATTTGGATTGTTTATTTCAACCGAAAATGTATAAGTAGAGCCGCTCCGCGACTCTAAAATGGACACGTTCCTATCACTATACCGATCAAATCCACGATACTGAAAATTTGGCGGCATTATATACGTTATCGCCAAACGTCGGTAATTCCGTAGACCAACGATCAATTTTTCCACAGGTAGATAACCATTATCCACCGGAGCGGCGTTTTGTGCGACAAATGTAACGCTCGTCATAACCGGAACCCTATATTTTGTGTTCCAAGCTTCCGTCAGCGGCAGTGCACTATTTGTAACGGTTGCCTGATCCGGACTCACTCCCAATTGACCTGCGAGCGCCTTAATGTCGGCAGACAGCGCCGCAGGCTGAGCTACATCTGGATAGGTAACGTTGACCTGGTCTCCTCCGGCCAGACCTCCCATGACGATCACCTGCAAATCCGGAGCAGACTGAGCGATCGGAGGCAGAGGTATTGCCACTTGGCCGTACGCACAGCTACTTAAGAGAACCGCAATCAGCAATGCCAGAACTAGGCAGCCATTGCCTTTCATAGTCCGACCATTCCGAATTTTAATTTACTTCACCAGCCGCCTTATACAGTTCAAGAGCACGCAGACGTTGAACTTTGTGGTCGACGACCGGCCAAGGATAATCACGACCGAGCACACAACCGCAAGCCTCCTGCTCCAGCGACGAGAGCTTCCACGGTGAGTGGATTACGGCGCTTGGCAACTTTCTTAATTCAGGAACGTACTTTTTGACATATTCCCCATCCGGGTCGAACCGCTCGCCTTGAGCGGTCGGATTGAATATTCTAAAGTAAGGCTGCGCATCAGTACCGGTTCCTGCCGACCACTGCCAACCACCGTTGTTGGCTGCTAGATCACCGTCCACCAAATGGCGCATGAAGTGACGTTCACCATGCTGCCAATTGATTAAAAGATCCTTAGTCAAAAAGGACGCCACTATCATCCGAGCCCGATTATGCATCCAGGCTTCCTGATTTAGTTGTCTCATCGCGGCATCAACGATCGGATAGCCCGTTTTTCCTTCGCACCACGCTCTAAACAACTGCTCATCATCTTCCCAGTGAATATTATTCAAGCTTGCGCGAAAACACGCCTTTTCCACGTACGGAAAATGAAAAAGAATTTGAAAATAGAAGTCTCTCCAAGCAATTTCGGACAAAAACGTCTCAGCGTTCGGCTTATTGCGAACGTCATGCACAATCGAAGACGGCGAAATCGTCCCAAAATGCAAATGGCTTGATAGCTTTGATGTGCCATTCGACGCAAGGCGATCCCGTTGATACTCGTACGATGACACTTTTTCCCGACTAAATTTTTCCAGTAGTTCTTTGGCCGCGTCCTCACCACCGCAATCAAACTTTTGCGAGACTTTAATACTCAATTCGCCTTCCGACGGTATTTCCGGGCTCGAAATTTCCGCAGGCACGTTAATCGTCACGGGACTTTTCACCGGCAAGGAAACTGGATCGTCAAACCACTTCCGTTTAAACGGCGTGAAGACCGTGTACGGCTTACTGCTTGTCGTTAAAATGTCGCCTGGCTCGGAAAGACAAAGGCCAGGAAAACTTCGCGCCACCTTCCCGCTGCTTCGCAGCCCTTCGACAACAAATTCGTCACGTCGTCGCCCGTTAGGCTCGTATTCCCTATGAAAAAAAACTGCCTGAGCATCATACTCCTCAGCAGCTTTTAGCAGGTCTTTCGGGGCCGATCCTCGCAATACAATCAATCGTCCGCCGGCTTTTTTAAGATTCCTATCCAGTACTCGTAGGGCATCAAGTAGAAAGCTCACACTTGCCGCACCGGTGTCTGGCAGCTTTAGAAATTCCTCGTCCAAAATGAATAGAGGGATGACCTGGTTGGCCGCCAAGCAAGCAGCGGACAAAGCCGCATTATTATTGACACGCAGGTCTCGTCGAAACCAAACGATTACACGTTCAAATTCGTTTCGAGACATCGGAAGATTATAGCACTTTAACTAACCTGATAGCAACCAGAACAAAGGAGTAATCTTCACCGTTTGACCATAGAAGGTCGTTCGATTAATAGGTAGAACAGCCGAGCCAATACCACTATCAAGAGCAAGCTCGAAACAATTGTCACACAGGCTGCCAATCCGTTTGCATGGAACGTTAGCAGCAGTGTCACCGGTAGGTTTAGTAAAGGAGCGTGAATCAGATAAAAACTGTAACTAAAAGTCCCAAAAGTCACGAGAGGCCCCCACTCCAGAACTTTCATAAGAATTGGCTTGTCGGTTTTGTTCGTGGTTGCCAGGAATGCCAACAAAGATGCCGTGCCCGCGCCAATGAGCAGATCTAATGCCCACATCAAACGAGGCATCCATTCAAACCAACCGATTGCCACTAATGCAAATGCAAACATGAGAAACGAAAAAAGTAGTAATGCTGGCCGATGCCTGTTCTGGGAGTGCAGAGTGTACCAATCTGCGGCCATCATTCCCATGGCAAAAAGTCCGATATACCAAGAGCAGCTCGTTAGCCCCGCCTTGGAAAGGAAGAAAGCTCCCACTCCCACCATCGACCCAGTCACGACAACAAAAACTGGCTTCGTTCTTCGCCATAGCGGAAGGAGCAGAAGCGGGAACAAAAGATAGATTTGAAACTCGGTGGCAACGCTCCAGGTTGGCCCGTCGACCGCTTTTGCCCAGGTATCCCAAAGGTTTTGAACTAAGAATATATGTGCGAGAATCGCCGACGGTCGAAAATCGATCTGCTGTATTACTCTTGACTCCCAGTTTGGCCAGGTAATCCACCATCGCAATGCCGACAGCGATAGAGCAAGTAAGAGGGCCGCATAGTAAGGCGGTAAAATTCGCTTTGCCCTACGGACTAAGTACTGTATCCATCCGCCTTTAAGTGCATAGCCGTTTTGGCGTGCGACGGGCATCATTAAACAAAAACCGGAAAGAACAATGAAGACATCAACGGCAAAATGGGCATAAAATGCCTGTTGAAAGAAAGGCTGCGGAAAAAAAGATGCGTTTCCATGGTAACTATTGACGACATGAGTCAAATCTTGAAATCCATGTCCCGCTGCTACCCATATGGCCATTAGTGCTCTGATTCCATCCAGAAATGGCAAGTGAACTTGATCTCTCGTCTGCTTCTGCTGCAACGGCTGGGTAGGCGTTACCGAGTTTGTAGTGATCGTACTAATTACTGAGATTTCCCCGTGTTATGATTGCAAATAGCAAGGTGTGCAATAATGCCATTCTATGATGCGCCGAGTTTGGGCGATGGCCGATACGCACCTATCGCTTGCAAATCCAAAACCGATGGATATTTTCGGTTCGCATTGGTTAAATCATGCTTCCCGAATGCTTGTGCAGTGTGAAAAGTTGATTCAATCAGACGATCTCCTGTTAATTCCTGGCGATATATCTTGGGCCATGAAGCGCAAAGACGCTGAAGTCGATCTGAAGTTTTTGGCGACATTTCCTGGAATTAAAGTCCTCTGCAAAGGCAATCACGATTATTGGTGGGATTCAGATAGGCCGCTCCGCTTCGATGGGTTGAACGATACGCCGTATGTTTTACCCGGCAACCTCTTGGGCATTGCGGGAACGCGCGGTTGGATACCGATCAGTCCCAGCATGAGTTCGGATGAGAAAGACTCGACACAGCACATTATAACACGCGAGATGGCGCGTCTGGCCAAGCGGCTCGACTCTATCAAAATGTGCGAGTCGAAGATTGTGATGCTGCATTATCCGCCAATTGAAGAATTTAAGCGCATTTTAATCGATAATGGAGTAAGTACTATATTGTACGGTCACCTCCACATTGGTGGTAACGAACAGGTGCTGCCAGAGACCTGGAATGGCATGAAGTCGTTGTGTGTCGCCTCGGATCGGATAAATTTCACGCCGAGACTTGTACAAACAATTAGAGATTCCGAAAACTAACTACCGTCGGCATTGTCGCCAACTAGGCGCGATGACAAAGGAAATATCATCATGGTTGAACTGATCGCTGTTATTGTCGCTGTTGTCCTAATTATCATAGTCATTGCGTTCATCTTCAGGTACGTTCCAGTTGGGCTGTTAATTAACGCGAATGCGGCAGGTGTAGAGGGGATTAACCTGATTACGCTTGCTGGCATGCGCCTAAGAAACGTTCCACAGGATCGAGTTGTCCTGCCCCTTATCGCCGCCGTGAAGGCCGGGGTCGATGTGAATGTCAACCAATTCGAGACGCACTATCTGGCTGGCGGAAATGTTGAACGAGTAAAAGACGCACTAATCTCGGCCCATCGTGCCCAGATTCCGCTGAATTTCGAAAAGGCTGCGGCAATCGACCTCGCAGGACGTAATCCACTTGATGCCGTCCAGATGTCCGTCATACCAAAGGTTATCGAAACTCCGGTCGTCGCAGGTGTTGCCAAAAATGGTGTCGAGCTCAAGGTGCTTGCCCGTGTCACGGTCCGTGCTAACATTGACAGATTTGTTGGCGGCGCAGGTGAAGCTACAGTACTCGCCCGCGTCGGCGAAGGAATTGTCACCGCGATCGGCAGCTCTCTCGATCATCGAGCCGTCTTGGAAAATCCGGAAAACATCAGCAAAACAGTTCTACAAAAAGGACTAGATGCCGGCACAGCATTTGAAATTCTCAGTATCGATATAGCAGATGTCGATGTTGGTACTAACATCGGAGCGCGCTTGCAGACCGATCAGGCAGAGGCCGACAAGAAAATCGCCCAGGCAAAAGCCGAAGAGCGGCGCGTGATGGCGGTTGCGCGTGAGCAAGAAATGAAAGCCTACACGCAAGAAATGCGCGCTAAAGTTGTCGAAGCTGAAGCACAGGTACCGCAAGCGCTGTCTGATGCCCTGCAGGCAGGGCGCATGGGAGTCATGGATTACTACAACATGCGTAATCTGCAGGCCGACACCGAAATGCGGTCAGGTATTGGCCGAGCAACTGGTGCCGATCCTCAATCTGGTGGCTCAACACCGTCCACACCCAGCTAGAACCTCAGAATATTATCAAGGGCAATAACTCGAATGGACCAAATAGTTGTCGGGATCGCTATTCTCGCCTGGATAGTAGGAACAATCGTCAATGCTGCCAAGGCAATGAAAAAGATTTCATCCGCGCCACCTCCGACAAACCCGGCTATCCAGCCGCTGCGCGGAAGAATTGCCCAGCCCCAAACGGCTAATACCGGACGAGTCGCCAGCCAGCGTCCGGTAAACATAAACTCGGCGCAGCGCGCAGCAACAAGTCCAACGCCCGGGTCTTCGCCAAATAATCCACTCTACAACGACCGAGGAGCTGAGAAACGGTTCGCACAAGAAGTCGACCAGCTTATTCGGTCAGAGCCCCAGCCACTTGCGCGAAATTCAGTGAGCACGCCGAGCCCCGCCGACGTAGATCCAAACGAACAGGTCCAAAATCGGCTCAGCAAGCTGATAGTTGATCGCCCTACACTACTGACCGGAATTGTGCTTGCTGAGGTTCTTGGACCTCCCAAATCAAAACAAACAAGATTTTCAAGATAAAGCGAACCATATACGCCGGTTCCTCGCATACGAATATCCGTCAACTAGCGGATGCGCATAATAGTAACCTGAAAGCATAATTGCTTCATAAATACTTGCAGCGCGATGCAGTTTTCCTCTGTTTTCCCGACCAAATTTGTGGATAAAATGCAATAAAAACGTACGAGCATCTTAAATTGATTGCTCTTTTTCTCAAATTATCAGGTACATTCTTCATTTTTTTGACATTTGCTGACAATCGTGGTAATCTTCAAATTAAAATCTGAGAAATGTAGAATTTTCATTGAATCTTAATTTATCACTGCTATCACGTATTCCACTGTTCTCAAATCTATCTAGTGACGAATTGCTTCGACTTGAGCGCGCTGCCGACGAGCGACAGATTCGTGCGCGACAGGTTGTATTTTTGAGTGAACAGAAATTCGACCATGTCTTCATTCTAGTTTCGGGCAGAGTTAAACTGCTCCGCGGGTCTTCCGGTGGTAGAGAGGTAACGTTCTCTCTAGTCAATCCACTTGAAGTTTTCGGCGAAACGGGCCTCTACACCAATGCACAGACATATCCATGCTCTGCTGAAACCGTCGAAGAAAGTTCGATAATAGCGTTCAAACGCAGCGAGTTTGAAGCGGCTGTCATTAACTGCTCGGACACACTCGTCCGACTCTTTCAATTGCAAGCTAAAAACCGTCTGTCTGCGGAGAACCGAATCAGCGACTTCATATTTTGTGATGTGACAGCCAGACTTGCTCGACTGCTCGTATCGCTAGTGGCCAGTTATGGGCGAAGTACGAAGGCCGGCACGCTGCTGAAACTAAAGGTAACACATCAAGAGCTCGCAAATCTTATTGGTAGTACACGCGAAACCACAACGTTAATCTTGAGCGAATTCCGTAGAAAAGGCCTCATCGACTTTGCTGGAAGAAAAATCATTGTGATTCAGCCCGATGCTCTCAGCCAAGTCGAAGGTGCTTCCTATCTCCATCGCACAACAACTGCCACGGATTGACCAATAGGTATAATATTGGGCGTTAAGCCCGATTTTTTGCCTTTGACAATTCTATGTTAGTCACACTCTTGCGTCATGGTCAGTCCGAGCACAATGCCGGACTGACTTCTTTTCTTGACAGCGGCCTTACTCCGCTTGGACATCAGCAGGCAATTGCTACAGCCGAGCGATTTCAGTCCGAAGGATTCACCTCCGAGAATACTATCGCCTTTGTCAGTCCACTCGTTAGAACCCTTCAGACGGTCGAGCCGACTGCGGCTTTGCTGGGACTGCACACGGAGGTTTTCGCAGATGTATGTGAGTATTTTTCAATCCGAAACGACGGGTACAAGCAGTTCCAGGGTCTTTCGAAAAATGCGATTAGAGATCAATTCCCTTTCGCAACTCTCGGATCGCATATCGTTCTAGAGACAAATTGGTGGCCGCAAAAGCAGGAAGACGATCAAGAGCTGTACGACCGCGTATCGACGGTTAGAGATAAGTTACTCGCCACATATTTGCACACCGGCAAAAACCTCCTCATCGTTTCACACGCCGATCCAATAGGTAGATTGGTGGAAGCGTTCCTAAGAGTCAATCCAAACATGTCGGGTCCTCCCTGGTCGGGTAACTGCGGTGTGACGCGCCTCTCAGTCGAAACTACTACCGAACCGGCAAAGCTCCTGCTGCTGAGTGACATGAGCCATTTGACTCGGCTATCGTTGGAAACTCCTACGTAACGTGCCAGATGTTCGACTGATCCGGATTGATGTCGAGATGGTCAAACGGGAAATTGCTTCGTCAAGAACCGAGGCCCAGAGATTAATTGCTGCAGGTCAGGTTACCGTTGACGGCCTCGTAGTCGTTAAGGCAAACAGACCGATTAGCCCAAACTCCTCGATCGTTCTTTCTGGCTCACGATCGGAATTTGTGAGTCGCGGCGGCAACAAGCTAGCGGCAGCGCTGCGCGTTTTCAACATTAATCCGGCCGGTAGATTGTGCCTCGATATTGGCATCTCTACTGGTGGGTTTACTGACTGTCTTTTGCAAGCCGGCGCTACAAAGGTAGTCGGAATTGACGTCGGGCATGACCAACTCCACGCCAAGCTGCGAAGTGACGCCCGGGTCGAGCTAAGAGAGGGCGTGAATGCCAGGGCTATCAGTCCAACGGAATTTTCCGAACAGTTCTCTCTCATTACTGTCGATGTCTCGTTCATTTCATTGACTCTGGTCATCCCGCGTCTGCCGCCATTGTTAACGGCAGACGGCTGGCTAATCTGTTTGATCAAACCTCAGTTCGAGGTCGGTGCCGGAAGATTGGGAAAGAATGGAGTTGTCGTGGACGACTCCCTTCGAATCGCGGCTTGCAACAATGTTAACAGCAGCGCAATTAATGCCGGCTTAGATTTGGTAGGAACAATCGATTCGCCGATTACTGGTGGCGACGGCAACAAAGAATACTTGTCTGTCTTTAGACATTGCGAATGAACCGCATACTGTATAATTATCCTAAAGCTACCTTTCGTCTCTGATTGCGGTGCAGCCTCATTTTAGTTTGTCCGCAGGTTCTACAGGAGTGAACGGCGCAAAAATCCGACTTTGCCCGAATGATATATTGCCTAACCAACCCGACAAAATCTGCGCGATAGACGTTTCCCCTTGGTCACTCCCACTCATTGCCCCGTTTCGCGTCGCAACAAGACTTTCAACGGAAGCTGTCAATGTTCTAGTTCGCGTCACCGGGGGCGACGGCAGCTATGGCATTGGAGCTGCCGCTCCAGTGGAGTACATCACCGGAGAGAGCCAAGAATCCGTCATCGCGTCAATCATGGAGGTGTCAAGCTACTTAATCGATCAACCTTACGATCATCTTTTGCAGCTTTCTCTCAAGCTTGAGGAACTACTTCCTGGCGAACCATCGGCGCGAGCGGCTTTGGAGATGGCGATCTACGATATCTGGGCTAAGCGGAAAGACATTTCGCTCTGGCAGCACTTTGGCGGGTGTGAAAGAAGCTTAACAACAGATATCACAATTCCAATCGTGCCCGCCGATCAGGCAAGAGATCTCACCCTCGAAGCACTTTCGCAAGGTTTCTCACTCTTTAAAATTAAAATCGGAGACAATCAGGGCACCGAGGCCGACCTAGCGCGCATCGCCGCAGTTTCCGAAGCCGCACCAGAGTCTTTCCTGCGCATCGATGCAAACCAGGCATTCGAACCCGATGCGGCAGTAGATTTTGTTCAATCTGCCGAGCTGATCTCGCAAAAAATTCAACTTGTTGAGCAGCCGGTAGTCAAAGAAGACTTCTCTGGTCTCAAATATGTCAAAGAACATATCCACCTACCGGTCTTTGCTGACGAAAGTGCGCGGAGTTTGTCGGACGCCGCGAGACTTGTAGAGTTGGGAGCTGTCGATGGCATCAATGTGAAGTTGATGAAGTCTGGTATTCACGAGGCTGTTGAGATTGCACGGCTCTGCAAGAGGAACAGAATATCGCTGATGATCGGGTGTATGCTGGAGTCACCGCTTGGCATAGCGGCTGCGGCTGCTATAGCGTCAGGTCTTGGCGGATTTGATTTCATCGACCTAGACTCGCATAAACTTCTAAAACCGGTAAAATCGTTATCGGGAAATTTCAATG
>Ga0116229_10003841_pt1 | contig 24697 bp, 21 predicted proteins | sample S1TSphgellanicum_3_FD_87313 | JGI IMG/M metagenome (GOLD analysis project Ga0116229, IMG submission 87313) | Host-associated microbial communities from peat moss isolated from Minnesota, USA - S1T2_Fc - Sphagnum magellanicum MG | ecosystem: Host-associated > Plants > Peat moss > Unclassified... | reverse complement strand
ACTTGGTAAACCAAACAATGTGGGGCAAAAAAATCAAATCTACTTGCATGGGAGTGACAAAAATATAGGTATAATGCTGGAGGGCCATAACCATGTTTGGAAAAATGTGAGCCTCTCAACTCTTAACCTTCAGCCTCGGTGTTCAACTTGTGCTAAACATGCAAACTTCCCCAAACTCTTAACAGTTGCTGCCTTCCATTCTTAACAACCTAGTGCAGCAAATCATCATCACAAACAGTGAACAACTTGGTGCAAAATGCCAAGGTACTTGCAAAATAGACGGATACCTGATTGGATTTCAAGGCTCATATCCTTTGGTTATCTTTGTACCCATTTGCTCCAAACCTGACCAAGAATCCAAATCCAGAGTTGGATGTGCCCCTTTGGGTTCTACAACATTATTGTAAGGTTGTAAGGTTTCACCCACTGCCACAAAGACAATATATGAAATCACCAAACACCCATGTGAGACAAGATGTGATGATTTCCTCAAGAGTGCATGTGCAGCACATCAGATGCAGGATTCAAGAATATTGTTTAGGGAATAATCCTCTTGTCCCAAAGGCATGCAGCACAACAAAAGGAGGAGTCCCGAAACTGTCCCGAGTTGGAGTCCCGGGACTTTGGGAGCTCATATCTCCCAGTTCCGACCTCTGATTAGAGTGAATTCTAAACCAAAGTTGTAGCTCTCTTTGAGAGCTTTCCAAGCTATGTCGCACTCCTTCAGTAGACGTCGGGAAGAGGTCGATTCCTGACTTTTAATGGTCGGGAGTCAAACTGGCAATTTGACTTCCGACCCTTCTTTTGCCCATAACTTGGGCTGAAGATGTCCAAATGGCACATGCGAGGCCATTTTGGGCATCTACACTTCAAGACCTTTCCATTGATATAAAGAACACCTCAATGCGAGGTGTTTTGGACCTTGAACTCGAGCTCTGAGTTTTCGAAAGTCCCAGAGGACTCCAACTTCCCACTTTTGGGGGTGTGAGTTTCATCCTCACACTTATCCCAAAGTGGGGTTGCGACAACAAGTCTTCTAATTCAAATATTTGCACTCATTTCTCAATGTTGAGTTTCATAGGCAAAAATTAATTGGATGGATATGTTATCAATGGTAGGTTAATCTATGGGGATTTTGCAAATGCATATCAATAAATGGAGAGTGCCCAAAAACCTAAGATGGCTTCCTTTTTATTTTTTAAATGTAGTGTTTTGATAATTCCTTGTTTTTTTCTTTTTGGGAATAACTTGACAATCATAGAAATTGACATGGTTTGTGTGCGTCATTTTTTGATTCAAACCATTGAGACTTCTTTTACCTTGATTCTCAATTTGTATGTTGATTTCACAATAGCAACATGATAGTCAGTCCATTGGATATCATTTTCCTCCTTTGAAGTGTAACAAGTTTACACCCTTTTATTGGGTGTTGCAAATATGTTGGTGCACTTAGTTTTTGTGTTGAGCACCTTGGTGGCCAAGAGGATCACCTAAAAGGCTAATGTTTGTTCTTTATGTTATGTCTATCTTCTAGGCAGTTCTCAATTCATACAAGCTGTCAACTTGTAGTGGTAAAAGGCCTTCATTTTTTTTCATGCTAATAGTTGTTTTGTGAACTTGCTGTTGGAGCTAGTTCTTAGCTCAAACACAATTGTGGTCTATATATTCACTGGTGGCATGCATATTTGGTGTTAATATGCCTCATATGTGGAATCAAAAACATTCTTACACTTTTTATTGGGTAAGTTGGAGATTCTCCTTTTTCATTAGTGTTTACTACAAGACTTGACTGGCAAAGAAGATATAGTAGCATTTCTAATTTTTCAGTAATTTGAAATTCTTGAATGTTTCAGGTTCTTTTTTTAGCCTTCCTAAGGTATTCACTTTGGTGGCTTGTGAGCGCACCTGTTGTATTATCTTCAATTGTTGTTGCAATGGTGATTGTCGTGCAATTAATATGAAATTTATGGATTTAATTCAATCCCCCCTTGTAAGAAAATTTTCATACAAGGGTGAATTCTACCCATGATAAGTAATATAAGTGCAATAGATTCATGATTAAGTTTCCTTGATTTTTCTCTAGCTTTATTTGTCCCCCATTGTAACAAGCAATGCGCCACACTATTTTTACAACCATAATTCATAAGTAACGTAACTAAGACTATATTAGAGGACAAAAATCAAGGTTTTGCATTGGTCTAAATGCCTAAAGTTGTGGGCAACGTGACTATTGCTAACCCATGGAACTTGAACCTCCATCCATTCATTCTCTTCATCAAAGAAATTCAAGAACTACAAGGGAACTTGTAAAGTGGAGATAAAATTGCCTAAAGAACTTATATAAATACCGAAGCAATGAACTTTGAAAAAGGATAGAGCTCCATTTGTTGGAGCCTATACCAGAAGTACAATACTATTAAATAACACATTATAATGCTGAAGGAACAAAACTAGCAAGACCTGGACTATCGTTGATTCTAATGTCCAGCACTTTACTTGTAATTAACATTGATTAGAGTATCCTCAATGTTGAATTTTGCAACAACACCCCAATGTGCTTTCACCAATGGTGCAAATCTAGACGCTGGCTATCCTTAGTACAACAAATATCAATCCTTAAAATCAACCATAGAAGTATGGTGCAATTTAATCCCCCAAATGTTGAATCAATTATGCATTCCAATCCAAGACAAAGGCATACTAAATATATAGTTCATTAATGTTCCATCTAGCTTTCTACCTACCTACCTTCTTCCCATCACATAGATTTAAAAGATTTATGTGGTCAATGATGTTGCATCCAATTCCAAATCTACAAAGATTAACTTCCATTAAAAATTAAAAAATTAGTTCAAAACAAATTGTAGCACCTAAACAATAGTTGAGGTATCAATCACCAAAAACAAGTCATAGTCCTCCATAGCATTGTGTGCACACTCCATTATTTCTTCCTTAATACATTCTCCAAACCATACAACATGTGGTTGAAGCAATCCATTGCATAGTTTGTAACGAAGCAATTGCATTGATAGAATATTTGTTTCTTTTGCCATGGGCATTGGTGCTCCCTATGCTCCACGGGGAAAAATGTCCCAATTCAACCCACCCAATTCATTCCATTTGGGCTATAAGGAATAATGCAAGCATAAGGAAGTGACAAAAAAGACATTGAAACTTTATGTAATTTATTGCTCTGGTAGATAACAACTTCTTGACCAACAACCCACCCTTTATTGTAGCTTTTCTTTGATGCTTTAAAAACCAAAGTAGATGCATGAAACATGAGCCCTAAAAATTAATGACATTTAAACTTTAATTGACATCTAAACATTGAACCTGGATTCTTCCTTCCAAATGAGAGAATCCCATTTGTCTTATAGAAAATAGAACCAAACCACTTCATAAACCTCAAAGAAAGTGGTAAAACACATCTCAGGATATCCACGACAATACAAAGAACAGATCAACTTGTAATTAGTTGATTGCAAAGAATGCATGACAAAAAAGATACTTTTGCTTACAAGATAAAGCTTACAATCTTGTGTAGAAAAGTCGATTGCTATGTGATTATTGTAAACCCTATGTGCATGTATACTTGCAAGTAAATTCTATGACAAAACTTTGAAGTAATAATAAACATGGATTATAAGCAAAAAACAATCATATTTCTTTGTTGTGCAACCATAACCAAGATCTCTATAAGGTTACAATTGCGCAACCTACCTTTCTTTGATTTCAAGATGTCGTCGTAATAATATTACAACTTATAGGAACCCCAATTCGATCTGCAATGGGTCGTATTGATGGAAAAAAATGCAAAGACAAACCATGCAATTTGTAGCAATAGATTGGTTCAAGTTTGACAAATGTGAAGATCACCCTACAAGCCACACCTCAAACCTTATTCAATAGTTATTTGTAAACCATGTACAATTTCAATCATCTTTACATGGGTCATCACAACAACATTTCCTTCACACCAATACATGTTATTTTGAGGTGAAAACACTCTATAATTGAATTGATGTTTACATATCTCACTTGCACTTAGGTTCTTAACATCATCATGAGTTTGCTGGTATTGAGTGTAAAAATTTGTTCTAAAAATGCAGAGGATGGATGGCAAACTGGAGGACCCATTTTTCTTCACTATTAACCTACAACTGAGCCTTGCGACTATGTTTTTAGATTGAAGAAAATAATAAATATGTCTTCCATGTAGAAAAAAAAGTCCATTTGTTTATTATATAATTTGAAGGTCACGTGTACATGGAGAGATATGATAGGATCATAGCAACAATATGACAGTAGCTTTCGGCCACCTACATACTAGATACTTCAACTTCAAAGGGAAAATAAGATTGTGTGTCGGGGACCCAAATGGTGAAACTCTGTCATATTTGCATGCCTTCCATTTGTACCATTTCTTTTTGGTTACACTAAACCGTATCCCCACTCCTTTCCCCATATATTTTTTTGAGATTAAAGGTGGACACTTCGTGAATGCTAATTGACTCATACAAACCATGATCGAGATTAATCAAAAGGTATGTAAGGCCACAAAGCTCTTCAAGAGTTGTTGACCCACACCTTAAAAAAAAATCAAAAGCTTATTACAAAAGGAAGGTCATGATGGAACCCTAATTTTTTTTATAAACAACAATGTTAGTTTTGAAAAATTCAAGAAGATGGTTGCATGGTGATATGTTTTTTTTAGATTGAAGGTGATCACTTCATGAACACCAATTGACTCATACAAACCATGATTGGGATCGATCAAAAGGTCTATAAGGCCATAAAGTTTTTTCAAGAGTTGTCAACCCACACCCTAAAAAGAACATCAAAAGAAAACTATAGAAGGAAGATCACAACGGGACCCTATTTTTTTTATAAAGAAAAATGTTAGTTTTGAAATTTTCAAAAAGACGGCTACATGGTGATATGTTTTTTTTAGATTGAAGGTGGGCTCATGAACGCCAATTGACTTGTATAGGCCATGATCGAGATCAATTGAAAGGTCTATAAGGCCATAAAGCTCTTCAAAAGTTGTCGACCCACACCCTAAAAAAAAATTCAAAAGATTATTACAAAAGGAAGATCACTTGGAACCCTAATTTTTTTATAAACAATAATGTTAATTGTGAACAAAGAGACATTTTCCAACCTTGGATAACATATTTTTATTTTCACATTAAGCAATGACGAAAAAAAGAAACTTAAACTAACCATATCAAGCAAGAAGAAAAGGAGGATTCATGGATGGGCGGAAAACCATAGGTACAAACCATGTCAACTATGAGTTGACAAGCACAGACAAGAACTGCAAGTGCAAGTCTACCCTTAACATTAATATTATTAACCGTTGGGAAAATGGCATCATCACCAAAACCCAATGGGCATAACATGAAAATGGAAGGGAATATCTCCAAGGTGCTAAACAAAAATGGCACTTTCACAACTTTCAAAGGGAAGTATATGGCTCTCAATACAAACTTCAATTATCTTCCCATTGGAGGCTACAAATATGTCACCAGGTTCATGCCTCCACCACTTATCATGTTTTCGGAATCTACAACAATGAAATGGACCTGTCATGGACATATTGATCAATAGATGATAATTAGGAATAATCATGGTGATCCATTGCCATTACAACTCCCAACACATATACAATCGCATGCAATTTGGACAGAATTAGAAAACATTGATCAAGTGGGAGGATTCGAGGTTCATATGTAACATCTAGACATCGATCCATCTTTACCTACGTGGCCAAGATTTCGTCTATTATCATTGTTGTGAGCTAGAAATGTAAGACACCTTTTCTTTCTCATGATCCATGTATCACAAGATTAACATCACTATAGGTCAAAATATAAATGCCATGGGCATCACTATGTTGCTGATTTTGCATATTACATAATAGTTAAATGACATGTTAAGTAAGAGGATTGGATAAGCAAACAAATTGACCTTCCTCGCCTGCTTCTATTAACCAATACAAGCTTTTGCATAAGCCGATAGCTACACCATCCCCACCCCCATTTACCTTAAGCTAATTGTTCATCTCATAGATGTAAAATCCAAAAATGATCTACAAAAGCACATGTTTTGTTATGAACACCTCAACAAAGAAATGTAGTAAATAATATTCTTTTCGATTCGATGCTAACATGTCGCAATAGAACAATCCCATTTGACAATGGTCTTGAGTTTCCACTTCTCCACACATACCAAAATTTCAAGGCAACAAAGCAAACAAATAACTAAAATAGAAGAAGGTTGAAAAGAATCAAGGGACCACACATTTATGCCATAAATAGAGTAGCAGAACCCTTACCAACCTTCACCTACACAACTTCAATGCCACCGCCTTGGGTGCATTTGGTAAAGCCTTCAATCTCATCACCTATGAAATGAATGTTTGGAGAGAAACTCTCAGTGATGTGATTGAGGGACTAGACTATACAAGAAGCCACCAAAACTATTTTGGAATGGATCTAGAAGCTACTATTCTCGGAACATGCCCATAGTTTTAGACTAGATGTCCATTCAACATTGGGATACATAAAGAAAACCTCAAAAGGGGCATCTTGGTTTCTATAGTTCATCATTTAGAAATCAAATGACACAACTTTACTTCAAAGACAATTCATGAAAGTTCTATTAGAAAGGATAGAGGACAAATACTTCATGGATATTTTGAAGCAAATGTTCAAAGTAGGAATTGTATGTATGGACATTTTTCAGACAAGGAGATTCTTTGAGGAAGCCTTCTATTGTTGATTTTGGGGAACATTAACCTCATTGAACTAGATGAGGAGGCAATTCAAATAATGAGGAGTTTGAAGGCTCACAAGGGATCAGAAAGGGTTTTGTAGATAGAAAAGATAGGGGTGGTGATTAGAGAGATGGCAATATGTACACCCAAAAGTTTTTGTTTTCAAACCAACCATGGGTTGGTATTAGACCATGGGCCAACAACATCGATGGCAACAAAGGGACATTCATGGGAGTTTGGGTGGAAAGTTTGTCATGGACTTTCTAAACATTAGATGGTTATCAAAGTGATTATATTTTTTATAGAAAGAATGCAATAATAAATGAGTAAGAAGAAAAAAACGACTTTCAAAAAATAAAAATAACTTGGAAAAAAACTTGCATATCAAAAACAATAATTGTAATATACATGCAATAAAAGAAATAAATAAATAAATATAAAAATCAACAAAAACAAAAAATCAAAGAAAAAGATATAAGTGTCCTAGGAGGGATAAATCTATTTTATGCTAGAAAATGTGCTACAATGAAGGAAAGTGATGTGCCATTATTGGATAATCACACAATAAATGAGCAAAAAATTAAAAATGATGCAAATGAGAAATTGAATAATAAAGTTGATGAAGCAAAAAACAACACAAAAAAAATTGATGCAGGAGGCCAAATGGAGTTGAAACTAAAAAAATGACTTATGGCAGAGCACTAGATAGAGGAAGCCAAATGCAAGTGCCCTGTGCAGTTATTGAGTAACACTCTACACCATCACACACAATAAATGTCCATCATTTGTGCATCCATATGCATTTTTTAACCTAACGTGGTTGAGACCTTAGTAAACAAAGCAATGTTTATCTAAAGAATGATGCTGACCAAAAACCATCACGTGCTGATTGACACCCCTTGATTGGTTTTAAGGAACCCTCGAGCTTAGAAATTGTATGGATTTTCATATTGAAGGTTTCTGATACTTCAAGTAGAAGAAGTAAATTCTTCATTGTCAAGAAATTTGGCTTTAATAAACTCCAATTCCATGCCACAGATTCAGCCAATGGTAGGCAATCCAAAGAACACCAAGTTTGCAACAATTAAAAAACCAACAAGCATAACCTTGTTGCAAATAATTTGAAATGTTATTACTACATGGATTCATCCAACTTATCTTCATTAGGAATAACATTGGTGTCAAGAAAATATCAATGTGCATTTTCTGAAAGTGACATAATATAGCCTAAATTCTAGATGAAATAAACAAAGTGCTAGTATGGTACTTAAAAAAAGCAGGAAGAATGGTGATTCCCGCGTGGCCACCTAGAACAAGGATATTTTCCTTTGCATAATCCCCCAATAGATATTTGTTGAAACTTGAAACCCATGTCAAACTTAATTACTAAGATAATTTTGTTGTTTAGTAGTATACAACACGAAGATAGTAAACCAACTAAGTTGGATATACAAACTACAAACTTGTCCACAATGATTTGCCTAATCATCTAAACTTAACTCATTTTGGCTCCATTGATTGTTGTACATATAAAAACATTGACACACCCCCAAACTCCTCATAAGACTCAAATGCGAGTCTAAAGGTGAAAACAACGAAAGGAGTGGGGATACGACCCCTACTTGCAGCATTTTAAGGGTAGAAGGGCATGTTGGAGCTATGGGATGGGGACTAAGACGCATGGCAAGTGAATCAATTATTCACGCGGACCTGCACAAATTAAACAAGAAGTTGGTTAATGCATAATTGAAGCATTTTTGTTGCATGGATGAAGCATGGGCACACACGAACTCACAAGACTCACCATGGTCTGGACTTATAGAAAGACACCACCTTCCCCCTTATAGTATTCTTTGTGAATAGCCACAGGGTGTCATAACCCTAGCTTTGGGCCCACGACCAAGGCAAAAGGGTTGCAAGGTTGCGGGCCAATAGGGAGGCTCAAGTATAAGAAAAGACATCACAAAGGTGCGGGCCAAGAAGAAGCCCGAAAATCACATCACATACTCCCGAAAGTGTAAGAAAATGTGAGGGAGTATGAGGGATTAAACCTTCACACTCCCAAGGCAACTCCCACTTTGGGAATGGAGTCCCAGTGGACTCCTAAAACTTTAGAGAGCAATTTCTAGGGTCAAAACTCAATGCCTTGTGATGTTATTTATATCATTAAAAATCTCTTGGAGCTTAGATGTCTAAAATGGGCTCACATTACTCATTTGAACATATGTAACACAAGTTATGGCCAAAAGAAAGGCCGGGAGTCAAATTGCCAATTTGACTCTCGACCAGAAAAAGTTAGGAATCAACCCGATTTACTTCGCTGCAGGGGGCGTGCGACATACCATTGGAAAGCTCTCGATAAAAGCTACAACTTTGCTCTAGACCACATCTTGATCCGAGGTCTGCTCGCAAAATTATGGGGCTCCAAAGTTGCGGGAGTCCCATTAGGCCCGATTTTGGGACTCCCACTCGGGAATCCCGAGAGAGAAAAACCATTTGGATGTGGGCTCCGAGGCCAACCACAAAGTATATTATAAGGGGGAAGGTGGTGACTTCCCCCAAGTTCGGGCCGTGGTGAGTCTAGTGTGTCCGTGTTACTCGTGGCTCGTCCTAGCACCAAAGGTGTTTTAACTATGTAGTAACCACTTTGTGTGGGTTGTGTGCAGGCCCGTGTGAGTGAGTGAAGCTTATCAACTCTTCGTAGTCCCATCGCGGAGCTCCAACATGCCCCTCTACCCCTCAAAGTGTTGTAAGCTAGGGAGCGTGCCCCGATTCCTCTCTCTTTCGTTGTCTTTTACTTGGACTCACATTCGAGTCTTTCCAGGAGTTGGGAGTGCATCACAGGGGCTACACCTAAATGTCATTTTGTCCAGGGACCCCCAAGTTGAGAGTCCTAAAATTCTTGAAATTGGGACTTTTGACACTTTGGAGGGCCATAACTTCTTGTGCAAACCTTTAATTGAAGTGAGGTTTAAAGCAAAGTTGTAACCTTTGTCAAGCACCTTCCAAAGATATGTGGTGACGCACTCCCAAGTCCCTAGTTAGCCCCAAGTTGGTGCTAAGTTACTCAAGTTACGGAATTGTGGGGGACTCGGGGCACGCTCCTAACTTTCAGCACTAAAAGGGGTAGAGGGGCATGCTAAAGTTTCGGGATGGGACTAGGAAGAAATGAAAAGCTATTCACTTACTCGAACCTGCATCAAACCCACCAACAAGTTGGTTAGTTCACATTCTGGAACACCCTTGGTGTTAGGACAAGCCATGGGCAACTCTGGACTCACTTGACTCACCACGGCCCAGACTTGGGGGAAGCCACCACCTTCCCCCATATAGTATAATCTCTGCCTTTCCGTGGCACCCACATCCGAATGGCTTTTTGTCCTAGGACTCCCAAGGAGGAGTCCCGAAACTGTCCCGGTTTGGATTTCGGGGACTTTGAACGATCATAACTCTTTGCTAAAAAATCCGATTAGGATGAAGTCCAAAGTAAAGTTATAGCTCTCCTTGAGAGCTTTCCAACAATGTGTTGCACTCCACCTGCACGCACCGGGGTCGGGTCAATTCCCGACTTTTAGTGGTTAGGAGTCAAACCGCTAGTTTGATTCTTGGCCCTTCTTTTTGCCATAACTTGTGCTACAGATGTCCAAATGGTTAATGCTAGTCCATTTTCGACATTTACACTTCAATAGCTTTCCAATGATATAAGGAACACCCCAATGCGAGGTGTTTTGACCTTTGTAATCGACCTCTGAAATTTTAGGAATCCTAGAGGACTCCCAAGTTCCAATTTCGGGAGTTTGAGTTTCATCCTCACACTTCCCTCAAAGTAGGGTTGCGACATGTGGCATGCCACCTTCACATAAATAAATCAGGGTGATTCTCAACTTTTAATGGTCGAAAGTCAAATTGCCAATTTGATTCCTAGCCCTTTTTTTGACCATATCTTGTTTTATAAATATTCAAATGGGTCATGCGAGCCCATTATAGACATTTACGTCTTAAGAGCTTTTCAATGATATAAGTAAAATTTCAATCCAATAAGTTTTGGCTTCTAAATTTTCTTTTTAAATATTCAGGAGTCCATCAAAATTCCAACTCCCAAAATAGGAACCCACTTGGGAATGTGTGAGCTCATTCCCAAGCACTTTCTTACACTCCTATGGAAATGAAATGTGATTCTCGAGCTTCATTTTCGGCCCACACCTTTGTAAGCCCTTGCTTTGGTCACGAGCCCAAGGTTAGGGTCGCGACAAACACCACACAAAAACAAACACCTAGTCAATTGAAATCACACAAATGAAGGACAATGCATGCCATAACAAAGGGACCACTAACAAACATGTAATTATCCCATGACAAATTTGATTGGAAAAAAAAGTAAACCATTTGCCCCCATGTAATAATATATATCTATGAGATTGCTAAGAAAATTCCATGATCCCATGTTTGAAAACCAGATAAATTGAAAAATTAACAAGATAATAATGAATGTTATTATAACCTCACGAGTGTTGTTCTTAAAGTATTAAAGCATCACTTTCATCTTGAATAGTTGTGAGTAATTACTATTAATTCCCCATTGATTCCATCAACCCCCTCATAGTGGATGTAGATTAGTATAGATAATTGACGCACTCCCAACTCCTTGAAGGACTCAAATGTGAGTCCAAGTAGAAGACAATAGAAGAGAGATGTCACAACCCCACTTTGGGGCTAAGTGTGAGAATGCAACTCACACTCCCGAAAGTGGGAAAATGGAGTCCTCCGAGATCCTGAAAACTCAGGGCTCGATTTGAGGGGTGAAATCTCCTTGAATTTGAGTGCTATTAGTTTCATTGAAAAGGTCTTGAAGTGTAGATGTCCAAAATGGCCTCGCATGAGCCATTTGAACATCTACAGCCCAAGCTATGGGCAAAAGAAGGGCCGGGAGTCAAATTGGCAATTTGACTCCCGACCACTAAAAGTTAGGAATCGACCTCTTTCGGATGTCCAATTCTAGAGTGCGACATGGTGTTGGAAAGCTCTCAAGGAGAGCTACAACTTTGGTTGAAATTTCGTCTTGATTGGACTCTATAGTCGGGAGTTATGAGCTCTCAAAGTTCCAAGACTCCAACCCGGGACAGTTTTGGGACTCCAACTTGGGAGTCCCGGGAAAAACTGTCATTTGGATGTAGCCTCGGCGGAGAGCTGCAAAGAATACTATATGGGGGAAGGTGCTGGCTTCCCCTGAGTCCAGGCCGTGGTGATTCTTGTGTATCAAAGTGCCCGTGGCTTGTCCCAACACCCAAGGGTGTTCCCGAATACTAACTAACCCTCTTGTGGTTGGTTTGTGGATGCAGATTCAAGCTTGATAATCTAGTCCCTCTTCCTAGTCTAATCCCGGGACTTCTAGCACGCCCCTCTACCCCCTTTTAGTGCTGGAAGTCGGGAGTGGCCCCTAAGTCCCAACTTTCCGCAATTCTACATAGTTGGACCCTCAAGTGGGTTCAACAAGGGGCTTGGGAGTGCGTCAATCTTCTTGAAAGGGAAGATTGCTAAGCGGGATTTGTTATGTCTTTTCGACACAGGGGCTCTCACAACTTCATAACACGAGAAAGCGTCGAAAGGATGGAGTTCCGCTTGGAGGAGCTCAAGGCACCCATCGAGGTGCATTTCGCGGATGGGGTTCCCCATCCCACTACGTCACAAGTAAAAGAGGTGCCTCTCCAACTAGGAAATTGGAGAGGAAAGGTGGACTTGTTGGTGTCCTCCTTGGGTGGAATGGAGTGCGTTTTGGGAATGGGGTTCATCACCCAAACCAATGTGCTCATAGAAGGGCACAATAGACTAGTTAGGATTCCTTCGAAAAGTGGGATCGTGAAAGTGAAGGCGCACGAGATGCCTTGTGTCGGTGGGCCAACCATCCACTTTATGTTAGGAAAAACCTAGGAAAGAGAATGCATGGGAGGTTACGGCATGTTGTGTGTCATGCGGGTGTTAGATGAGTATGAGCCCAAGGAAGCCACTAAGTTGGTGACTTCCGCCAAGTGCATAAAGCAAGTTTTGGAAGAATTCCCGGATGTGATGCCCGAAGAGTTGCTCGAAGACCTGCCCCCGAAAAGATGAGTTGATCATGCAATTGAAGTGGTACTAGGAGTGGCACCTCCCGCCATGGCCCCATATAGAATGAGCCATGAAGAGTTGAAAGAGCTTAAGGTTCAATTCGAAGAACTCTTCACGAAAGGTTACATCAAACCAAACAAATCGCCATATGGGGCACCCGTCCTTTTTGTTCACAAGAAGGATGGGACGTTGAGAATGTGTGTTGATTATAAATGATGCGCTCCCAAGTCCCCAAGTTAGCCCCAAGTTGGGTTAACTCACTCAAGTTGCGAAATTTTTGGGATTTGGGGCACGCTCCTAGCTTCCAGCACTAAAGGGGGTGAGAGGGGCGTGATGAAAGCTTCGGGATAGATTAGGAAGAGGGACAAGCTTACTCAATTATGCAGTCCTGCATCCAAATCCAACCAAGTTGGTTAGAACTCATTTTGCACATTTTTGGTGTTGGGACAAGCCACGGGCTAACTTGGACTCACTTGACTCACCACGGCCCGGACTCGGGGGAAGCCACCACCTTCCCCCATAGTGTATTCTCTGCAGCTCTCCACGGCACTTGCATCAAAATGGCTCTTTTTCCTGGGACTCCCAAAGTGAAGTCCCGAAACTGTCCTGGTTTGGACTCCCGGGACTTTGGATGCTCATAACTCCTCGCCCCAAACTTGGATTGGGACGAGGTCGAAAGCAAAGTTATAGCTATCTTCAAAAGATTTTCAACGGTGTGTCGCACTTCACCTGCACGCACCAGAATCAGGTCAATTCCTGACTTTTAGTGGTTGGGAGTCAAACTACCAGTTTGACTCCCGACATTTCTTTCGACCATAACTTGTGCTGTTGATGTCCAAATGGCTCATGCAAGGCCATTTTGGACATCTACACTTCAAGATCTTTCGAATAATATAAAAAATGCTTCAATACAAGGTGTTTTGACCCCTGCAATCACGCTCTGAGTTTTCAAGAGTCCCGGAGGACTCCCAAGTCCCATTTTCGAGAGTGTGAATGGCGACCTCACCCAGGACTCCCAAGTCCAATTTTCGGGAGTGTGAGTGGCGACCTCACAGCTCTCTCAAAGTGGGGTTGCGATAGTCCTCATGAGGGGAAGGTTGGAAGAATGGCCTCCCAAATGGGGGCTCCGTCAATTAGGCAAGTTTAGTCTTTTAATGAAAGAAAGGTTAAGGGTTTTCTATGAGATGCCCTTGGATTTGCTAAGAAAGTGTTGGAAACTTGGGGACGCCTAAGTTAATTTGAGGCAAGGTCTAGCCGTAAAAGTTGGCATTTGATGGCCAAAGTATCTAAAGAAAGCGATTGCAATTGCGAAGGAAATTTTTAAGTGTCAATGAGGACATTGACCTTTTCTTCTAGTGGGGGAGAGTGTCGCAACCCCACTTTGAGGGAGTTGTGAGGTCGCCATTCACACTCCTGAAAATGGGACTTGGGAGTCCTCCGGGACTCTCAAAAACTCAGAGCGTAATTTCAGGGGTCAAAACACCTTGCATTGAGACGTTCTTTATACCTTTGAAAAGTTCTTCAAGTGTAGATGTCCAAAATGGCCTTGCATGAGCCATTTGGACATCTGCAGCATAAGTTATGATCGAAAGAAACGTCAGGAGTCAAACTGGCAGTTTGACTCCCAACCATTAAAAGTCAAGAATCGACCCGATTCCAGTGTGTGCAGGTGAAGTGCGACACACTATTGGAAAGCTCTCAAGGAGAGCTACAACTTTGGTTCAGACCTCGTCTCGATCCAAGTTTGGGGCGAGAAGTTATGCGCGTCCAAAGTCCCAGGAGTCCAAACCACGACAGATTCAGGACTCCATTTTGGGAGTCCCAAGAAAAAGAGCCATTTGGATGCAAGTGCGGTGGAGAGTTGCAAAGAATACTATATTGGGGAAGGTGGTGGCTTCCTCGAGTCCGGGCCGTGGTGAGTCAAGTGAGTCCAAGGTAGCCCGTGGCTTGTCCCAACACCAAAAGGGTGCAAAATGAGTTCTAACCAACTTGTTGGTTGGATCTGGATGCAGGACCGTATAATTGACCGTATAATTGAGTAAACTTGTCCCTCTTCCTAGTCTATCTCGGAGCTTTCAGCACTCCCCTCTCACCCCCTTTAGTGCTGGAAGCTGGGAGCGTGCCCCGAGTCCCCGAAATTCCGCAATTTGAATGACCTAGCCACAACTTGGGGCTAACTTGGGACTTGGGAGCGCGTCAGCATTAATGACCAGCTTCAATGGAAGGACCACAACATGATTTTTGCTATCCCCAACAAGCTTGGGGAATTTAGCCATTTTTATTTTCTTGACCCTTCTAGCCCCCCTTAATGGTACAATTCGAACATTTGTTTTCCTCTCCTTCTATGGTGCATTACAAGATTCCTAATTAGGTTCACCTATTTTTATTTAGTTTGTTTAATACCCACATTGGGTTTCCTATGGGTATCATTACTAAGTTTGTTGTTATGTTTTCTAGTTGATTGCATATGCCATGGTTTCCAGGCTTCTAGAAGACATTTTTAGTTCTTTTCATTTAGTTCGCGTCTCTTGGTCTTATGTTTATTCTATTTGTTGTGGCAAGACATCACAACTATGATTTTTCCTCTCATAGGGTTTTTGGGCATTTTTTGCCAAGTGTGTGGGTAATTCTAAATAACAATGAAATGCTAACACTTGCAAAAAAGACTTAATTTGCAATAGGCTTGTTGCCTGCCATTTTGGGAGGCTAGGCATATGTGGAAGCCTATAATGGCTTATTGTTTAAGAATGGATGATCAAACAAACATGGAAGCCATTAAAAATGATTAAATATCATAAGTCCATATTATGTGTTTTTTCTAAGCTCGAGACTGAGGGGGGTGATTGTGTCAATGTGAAAACTAGCTTCATTTAAGTTCCTTAAAGGAGGATATTTCCAAAAAGTGTGACCATGATAATGATTTTAAGAAGGAAATTATAGCAACTTGCTATTATGTGCCAGACATGAACCATGAGTTGGAGATCAAGGGAGGTGATTATAGCAATGTGAGAAATGTCTTCTAGCTAACTTTGTCAAAAGATGATATATCCCCAAGAATTGATTATGGCATTGATTCTAACAAGAAAATTCTTATAGTTAAAAACTATGTGTAAGGTTCTGACTTTACAATATATGGGTGACAAAACAACTAATGTGGAGTAATGTTGATACTTTCAATTTCAGTTTCATTAGGAAATACTAATTTTACGTAGAATTGTGGATTTGAGCAAGTTGAAACATTAGAGTCATTAAGTCATGTCACTAGTAAAAATTTTGTCTTTTACAACTTGTCTTATGCAACTAAAAAATCTCACATGCAACTGCACATGTTGCATGCAACTCCAAAATAGTTGCATGTGAGATTTTTTAGTTGCATAAAACAAGTTACAAAAGACAAAATTTCTAATAGTGTGTGCTTCAAAAACAAGCTTTAGCATGGATGGTAAGGAACAATCATTTGCAAAGCTCTGAGAGCATTCAATTTATGCTATTATTATCCCCATGCAACAATGTTTTTGAAGCACCCAAAAAATGTGGTTCTGCTTCTACAGTTGAAACTACAGAATCTTCATTGTTACAAGTGAACATAAAAATTACAAATTTGTCAAAATTTCTTGAATTTTTTACGCTCGAATATGTGGACATGATAAAACCCAAATTAAAGAAATTGAAATCACAAGCTTGCTAAGTGGCATGATTCTTGTCATAGCTTTTGCACCAAAGTATACTCCATGAATAGCTTGTGACATGCGGTAGAAATTGGATTACGAATTGACACGCTCCCAAGTCCCAAGTTAGCCCCAAGTTGGGCTAAGTCGCTCAAGTTACGGAATTTTTGGGCCTCGGAGCACGCTCCTAGCTTCCAGCACTAAAGGGGGTGAGAGGGGCGTGTTGAAAGCTCCGAGATAGACTAGGAAGAGGGACGAGTTTGACTCCCGGCCTTTCTTTCGACCATAACTTGTGCTACAGATGTCCAAATGGCTCACGCGAGGCCATTTTGGACATCTACACTTCAAGACCTTTCAATCACGCTCTGAGTTTTTGGGAGTCTCGGAAGACTCCCAAGTCCCATTTTCGGGAATGTGAGTTACGACCTCACAACTCCTTCAAAGTGGGGTTGCGACACAAATAGTCCTATTTCGTAGCTAATGAGTCAATACCAACCCTACCACTAGTTGGCATTTGTTTTGATGGCATTAAATGTGTGCAACATGAGTAATCAAATTCTTTGAGTAGCAAAGATTCTGGTGAGGTCTCACTAAAACATTATACCCCTCTAGTCACTAAAAGGAGTTTTTGTCAAAAATTTGGAATCAAACATTCCTAGCACTATAATTCACCAACTAGTAAGGGTTTTAGTAAGGCATCTACAACCCTAAAATAGTTTTCCAACACCTAATAGATATGTTCAAAACTATGGATTTAAAAAATATTAACACTCAAGCTTGCCGGGCACCATGATTGGTGCTAGAGTACAACCAACCTTTACTATAACTCTAGTTTTTGGCAGGCATGGAAGTCTTTTTAGTTGCAATAATCTTGCAAATGCCATGGTCACCTTAAGTTTAATTGAGGCTAATTCTTAATTACTTTTGTTGTTTAAGTAAGACATAGAGGCACACACAACTATCAATGCAATTGGCTCCTTCGATAGCTCACCTAAAAATGCAAAGAGGAAGATTTTAAATAGTCCATTATTTTAGTGGTTAGACTAGCCTATTCTTGGAGCCTCTGTTGTATATGATCTAAAACAACTTGATGATATAATTTTTTGAAGTATCAAGCATTGAAGCCTCCAACAAAGCAAGAGAGGTTTGATTTGTGATAAATCACCACTAAAGAATGATAATCTGACCGTGATTCCAACTCAAAAGGTGGTTCCTCTTGAGTCTAATGGTGCTAGTAATTGGAGTCCATTAATAGGGCCCAATGTGTCAAATGCACATTTCTTGAACATAAAGGAAAAAGGTTCACTATTGTCATATGCAAGAAAAGTTGTAAGTTAACTCACATCATCACCTATGACCTACCCATTTCTCATTCCAAAAGCTTGATTCCACCTTCCTCGATGTTGAGGCCACAAAAATTGCATTAGGTAGGACAACTCCAAGGGCACCACTATGTAACTTTTTTACAACCGCCATGGCATCAAACAACTATGGATTTGATCTTTTGATAGCATTGAGTGGAACAATAGTCGCATAATTCACCTCTTATCACCATGTTCACCACCAACAATTTTGAGGTAAAAAAAATAATACTCACTTGCACTATTGTTTACAAATGTGTTCCAACATTAAAAACTCCATCATGTCGTTGGCATTTAACTTGAACAAAACGCTCCAACACATTGACTTGTAGTAAAAGGCAATTGGCCCACAATTATGCATGAATTTTTAACTAAAATCAAAATAGAGTCTAATAAATAGAATCCAGGTTTTGCAAAGATGCTTGCCAAGGTTTTTACCCTAGATGCAATTTCACTTGAAGAATTACTAATGAGATTACTAGCATTGTTCACATCTTGTTGAGATATACTAGGATTACACAATTTTTACCTCAGTTGTATGCTCATGCACTTGTAATTACAATGAGTGTCCACCAATCATAATGAAAAAGGTTCAGCAATAATTTTACCTATCATGTGTTACAAACATGATAGGTAACACAAATTGATTTTTCAATTGGTGAAATAAACTTCACATATGAAACAACCTTCTAGTGGGCCTTAAAAACATGAAGGGGTGCATTTGGATTTCGTAAACAATAATAATGTATATGATGGGCAACTGAACCAACTTGTAGAGAATAAAACAGTCTTGCATAAAAATTAAAAACTTCATTAGCTAGATTTTAACAAATAAGGCCCTAATTCAACATATACATCCACAATTGTTGGTATTGACTGCACTACTTGTGGTGTCCATATGTAATTACATAGATATGACGTTCCTACTCCATGATTCATTGCATTAACATTTTGATTCATTGCATTAATTTATTTTTCAACTCACCATGTTAATTCCCATGTAATCTTCTTCAATGGGTCATGGATAAATAATCATTACTAGAGGTCAAATTAACTACTAGCATGAAATAATACTACCTGAAATATTCATCTTAATCAAGAGAAACATACATGTTGGCTATTTACATTCTGCAAAGTGACAATCCCTTCGTACCCAAATTGATAATAGTTTGTTTGATATACTTATTCTTGCATAAGCAATTGAACTTTGTAACATAATTAGATTTTCCATTATAGGACAAAATCATTCAAAACTTGCACACCTATTAACAACATTTCAAAACATATATGTCAATATACTAGGAAAACCATAGGTTCATTCATGAACTTGGATGGACATAACACCATATAAGTCCTGCATTAATAACATGACCACTGGCACAAACATGTAGACAACGGCATTGATAGTGATATACCATTGCAAAGAGCAAGATTTAATGCACCTTGAAACATCGGCTATTGCAAATAGCTCATCATCCCAATGGAACCCAATACTACCAAATGAAAAAACTAACACCTACAATTTCATACACATAGAATGCATAATTTTGCAACTACTCACCTTACACATAAACACCATAATGATAACTACTAAATAAAAACATTAAAAACATGCACAAAAGAAGATATACAATGAGAAATTTAGTATGAGTTTAGCTAAACACAATGTTGGAAGAGTGGAAAATGCCTCCATGCTGCAGACCTGTAATCATATGCAATCCATAACAATGCCAAGCCTACCAAAGACAAGTTCCTGCACAAACATGGTAACACACCTCTTACCACCTCAAAACAAATCTATCAATGAATCCCCTTCAAACCAAGAAAGCTAGAGGTAGATTCATGGACTTGGATAGTGTACAACACCATATAAGCTCTAAGAACATTATACAAATCCTACATTGATAACATGTCTATTAGGCATAGGATCGTAGACCATAAATGGTGGTGTTAATGATATACCATTACAAAAAAAAAATTTAATGTGCCTTGAAGCACTAGCTATTGCAAATGCTAGAAAAGGATGGCATTGATATCAAAGGAATACAAACCAAGTTTATCATAGTACAGAACCCAAATCCCACAAAAATGACCAAAGGGGCAAAGTTTCTCCTATTCAGACATATCTATACAACAGATCTAAATGACAATGAAAACCCAATCCTACCATAGTTATTTCAAAATTTTGTAGCCCCTCAAGAACCATTATTGCTTGTCATTGAAGGGACATTAGACAGAAATCAATTTTTACAATGTTTGAAAATGTTTATATTTTTTGCCATATTCTCAAAATGGGTTCCCCACTACCATTTGGGTGAAGGCTTACTTGGGTGGTACCACTAAAAACCACCCACCCCAAAATCCCAAGAATGTTGATTTTATTTAATTAATAAAAAAAATTCTCAATTTTTAAATAATTGACTTTTAGGAATTGTCATCTTTGATTTCTCAAACCCTAAACATCTAGAGTCAAAATCAATGCAAGATGCTTTTTTTTTTTACTTCACTCCATGGTCCTTGGTTCTCAATTTCAAACTTGCTTTGGAATTATTCCAGATTTTGTAAATGACGATTTATTTCTCCCATGCATCTAACTTGCAAAAAATTTAATGTACATGGGGTTGCACACGTGAAGCATCTTCTCTTCATGTCATCACTTCACCCCCAAAAAGAAACAACCATTGTGAAAAAGGCCTTCTCCTCCCACCAACGCAGGGTCCATGGCCCCTTTGTGTCTCGTTCCCACCTGTGACACGTACCCAGCAGATATCCCGGCCGGGGGGGCGGGGTGGAGGGAGGGGGCAGAAATAAAAGTAAAAATAAAATCTTACACGGTACAGCCCAAGGCATTATTGCACTATTTTGCGCCCACGCACCCTCTGAAAGCACCCTCCAGGACACGACGTTGCTTATCGCGACCATCGTTGGCTTGCTTGTTGCAGTAGAACTGTTCGCCCCAAAATGTGACTCCACTGATTGGGGCTCGTTTAGTCAGTGCATTCACGAGGCTAATCCATCTACCATCCTCAGCTTCTATCTTCTTCCCCTCCTCATCACGATCTAGAATCTCATATCGCAATGCTGCTGTGTTGTAATTAAGAATTTGTTGCGAAAGATAGAGAAAGAACTTGAGAACAAGAACAATACAAAGAAAAAATCCCACCCATATCAGGTGTTTCTAGTCTGGCAGATTTTAGTTTGTTGGTCTCGAGTTCGGAACAATCGTCTTTGCTCTGGATTCTGGTCGAGATGTGCTTTTTCTGTAGAGGAATTGAATGATCTGGGTACCGAATTTATGCAGTTGTGAGAGGAGATAAAACTGAGGGCTAGAATCTGGACGACCAGTTTTTTTTTTTGGGCATCATGTCGTTGAATTCGTGGCTATGGCGGTCTCGCCATCTCTCGCGTTCGCTTTTGTTGTTGCGATCGAGGTCCATCTTTCTAGCGAGCTCTTGCTCAACGGAACTTCTCACTAGTCAAAATTCTTCAGAGTTTCGGCATTCGCGAAATCGCTCAATCCCGGTTCCCAGGATAAGGCCGTGGCGGGACGTTGCTTGGAGTTGTAATTATCGGAATCTGAGTATGGAAGCTGAGAAGAAGGGAGCGTGGGAGAAAGAAAGCTGTGGCAACGAGAACGAGAAGCCTTCTTCTACTGAGGTTTGGAAATTCGGGACGACAGCTATCCCTTGAAATCTAGATTACGTTGAGCTTTATCAATTAGGATATGCATCCTGTCTTCTTCAACACAACACACCATAACCCTATACGAAGTGAACCTCTGGTACACTGCAGAGGAAGATGACTTCGAGCTTTCCTAGCTAGGACATGCAATCCTGTCGGTTCCAACATCACACCCAAAACCGTACACAAAGTGAATTTCTGATACTCTGAAGAAGAAGTTGACCTGGGGCTTTATTAACTAGGACATGCATCCTGTCTTCTTCAAACCCACACACGAAACCCTACACTAAGTGAATCTCTGATACAAGGCAGGGTTGAAGACCACACAGAATGTGGTGCAAAGTTTTGTTTTTATCAGAACTTGTAATTCGTCTTGCTGAATTCGAAACCTGGTTTGTTGGTCTGAGGTTGTTTGACGGATGCACCTGTTTTGTGTAGTGTCTGGACTTCCCAGGTGGAGATGTTCCATATGTAAACGAAGCTGAGGTTGTTTGACAGATGCACCTGTTGTGTGCAGTTTCTGAATTTCCCAGGTGGAAATGTTCCATACATAAACGAGGTGCAGTTTGTGTCAGAATCTTCAGCTGTTCGGGTTCCTTGCTTTCGGTTGCTGGATGAATATGGACAAGTTGTTGAGCACGCTTGTCTTCCAGAGGTGAGATATGATGTATCTCTCTTTGTTGTTGCAGGTGGAACTTTTTGCAAGTTGTTGGAAAAGATAAGGTGAATTGGTTGACCTGTATGTGTTTTGGACAAGTTGTTGAGCACACTTGTCTACCCAAGGTGAGACATGATGTATCTCTCTTTGTTGTAGGTGGAACTTTTTGCAAGAGGTTGGAAAAGATAAGGTGAAGTGGTTGACCTGCATGCGTTTTGGTGAACTGCAGTTATCAGTGTACTACCCATCATAGGCTGCAAATTGATTAAGTCTATGGTTTCTTCCCAATCACAAAGTAATTGAATTTCCAAACTTGTGCAGGTGGACAAATTGCTGGCTTTGAAGATGTACCATAACATGGTGTTGCTTCAGACCATGGACACTTTGTTTTATGAGGCACAAAGACAAGGCCAGTTTACATTCTATGTGACGACCATTGGTGAAGAAGCAATCAACATTGCTTCTGCAGCAGCTTTAAGCAATGATGATGTTGTTTATGCACAGGTTTGTTGTCTTGCATCTGTATTGCCAGTCCAGACATATGCAAAGTGCCAAATACCTCATGATGAAGAAGGCTTCAGTTAGCTTCTCAATGGTAGTATGATTTTGGAATTCAAACATGTCAATCTGGTGTGTGTGGTATCCAGTACCGGGAGCCAGGTGTGCTGTTGTGGCGTGGCTTCACCTTGAATGAATTTGCAAATCAGTGCTTTACCAACAATCTTGACTATGGGATGGGTCGCCAGATGCCAGTACACTATGGTTCGAGCAAGCTTAACTACCCCACTGTGTCATCTCCAATAGCGTAGGTTCTCTCTTGCAAATTAGGCATCAAAACAAATGAATGACACTTGCAAAGCCCTTATGGAACAGTGACACAATGTGTTGTAGAGCACAGAGATTCTATGTTTCTGTTCAACTGTGTTTGGGTCACATCAAGACAGAGGGAGTTGATTTGTCTCATATGTTTACTAGCCATCTAAATTGCAGCATTACTCTTGCACAAGTCTGTTGCAATCATCTATAGGTAGCTAATGGCGATATTCTTCTTGTCTTCTCTCTTTCTGGTTTCCCTTTTCTTTGATCTCTCTCCGAGGGTGTGAAAATGTTGGTACCTGAACTTAATTCAGATGTGCAAGCTTTAGGTCAGTTGTTTTCTGCCTTGCCCCATGCCACATAAGAAACAGGAGCCAAACCTTGACCTTTGATGTGCAGAACACAGCTACCACATGCAGTGGGGGCTGCATATGCATTGAAGATGAAGAACAAGCCTGCTTGCACTGTCACTTTCTTTGGTGATGGTGCTTCGAGTGAGGTCCACCCCACTTATCCCTTGCTATTAGTGAGACTTCATTTATGCAAAAATATGTATCTTCTGGGACCACCTCTAAAAACGATTGAGCTTTGCAATTCCCTCGCATTCCACTCACCTACAGACCTTCTAGATTCCTTCTGAGAATAGTTAAGCAGGTATGATTGCAAGTTTATGTATGTGTGTGTAGGGGGACTTTCATGCTGCAATGAATTTTGCAGCAGTGTTAGAGGTACCTGTGTTATTCATCTGTCGAAACAATGGTTTTGCTATAAGCACTCCAACTACAGAACAATTCAAGAGTGAGCTGCACATCCTCACCTCTGTTGTTTATTGCCTGTGACATAGTAATCTGGATTGAAGACGGTCTGATTTTCCATCTTTGAATTTAAGAAAGAATCTGTGCTGCAAAACAGTCTTGGAACTATCTGTCACCATACATGCAAATGGTGGTCAAGATGCTCAATGTTGTATTATGTGATTCATTTCCCACCATGTGTGCAATTTCTGTTTGCTAAGAATGTAAGAAAATGGGATTGCAGGTGATGGGGTGGTTGCAAAGGGCCAAGCATATGGCATTCGAAGCATTTGTGTTGATGGTAATGACACTCTGGCAGTGTATGCCACCATCAAAGCTTCACGTGAAATGGCTATCAGTGAAAATCGGCCTATCTTGATTGAGGTAGAATGTTATGAACTGAATGATACAATTTTTGTTAGAATTAGAAGTCAACATCTGTTAGAGATTTGGTGGGGTCTGAGAAGAGCAGTCTAGATGCAGATACAAAATTTCAAAGTGCACCTCAGAAATTGCAGTAAGACTTGATGTGGGGATGTACAGGCACTGACATATCGGGTTGGCCATCATTCAACATCTGATGATTCAGCCAAATACCGCAAGGAAGATGAGATGCAGCATTGGAAGATGACACGGGACCCTGTCTTACGATTTCAATGTTGGCTAGAAGGTCAAGGGTGGTGGGATCTTGAGGCAGACAAGCAGCTAAGATCTGAATCACGAAAAGAGGTATGAGTCTTGCACTCTTTTCCTGAGATAAGTATAAGACAAAGTTTGAAATTGTGTGCTCTGAAATATTCATTATTCGATGTGTCTCATGATTCTGGTCATATGGT
>Ga0116229_10003840_pt1 | contig 24702 bp, 21 predicted proteins | sample S1TSphgellanicum_3_FD_87313 | JGI IMG/M metagenome (GOLD analysis project Ga0116229, IMG submission 87313) | Host-associated microbial communities from peat moss isolated from Minnesota, USA - S1T2_Fc - Sphagnum magellanicum MG | ecosystem: Host-associated > Plants > Peat moss > Unclassified... | reverse complement strand
TCGGCGGGGCGCGCGCGCACGTCGTCCGCATACAACCCGAGGTCGTCGCCGGCCGGCGCATCACCGGCCGAGTCGGGCAAACCCGCAAATGGGTCGGCCGCCACGAAGCGCGCCGCGTCGACCGTTTCGCGCGCGAAGTCGCGCAGCGAATCCGGGGACAGGTCGCTCGTGACGAGCGACGCCTTCGCGCCGCCGCGAAAGACGCGCAAGGTCACGTTGCGCGCGATCGACTGCTCGAGCTTCTCGATCTGGTCGGCACGAGCTTCAGTACTGAACCGATCGCCGACCGTCGAGGTGGCCTCGGCGGCGTCGGCGCCGCTTTCGAGCGCGAACCCGACGACGGTCCGCGCGAGTTCGAGTGCCTCGGCGAGTTCGCGGTCAGCCAAGGCCGGAGCCGCCGACGGTAACGCTCGAGAGTTTCACGGTCGGCATCCCGACGCCGACGGGCACGTATTGGCCGCCTTTTCCGCACGTGTAGTACCGGCCGGCGAAGCGTCCGTCGTTGCCGACCATCGTTACCCGGTTCATCACCTCGGGACCGTTACCGGTCAGGCTCGCGCCGCGCAACGGCGCCGTCAGTTTGCCGTCTTCGATCAGGTAGCCCTCGGCCAGCATGAACACGAAATCGCCCTTACTGATTTCGACCTGGCCGCCCGCGAAGGAGCCGGCGAAGATGCCGCGCTTGACCGAGCCGATGATCTCGTCGTACGTCGAGTCGCCGTCGGGCATGAAGGTGTTGCACATGCGCGGTTGCGGCATCACGCGGTACGATTGACGCCGGCCGCTGCCGGTCGAAACGCCGCCCATCGCGGACGCGCTATGCCGGTCGTGCATGTAGCCGCGCAGGACACCGCGCTCGACCAGGGTCTTGTGCTGGCCCGGCGTGCCCTCGTCGTCGACGGTCACGCTCCCACGCTCGCCGGGCAGGTCGCCGTCGTCGTAGATCGTCACCAAGTCGCTCGCGACCCGCTCGCCGATGCGCCCGCTATAAAGCGACGTGCCCCGCCGGTTGAAGTCGCCTTCGAGCCCGTGGCCGACCGCCTCGTGCAGCAGCACGCCGCCGCTGCCGGCGCCCACGACCACTTCCATTTCGCCGGCCGGCGTTTCGATCGCATCGCAGTTCACGCAGGCGATGCGCGCCGCTTCATGCGCGATCGCTTCGGGCGTGCGCTCGAGAAAAAAGTCGATGCTGGAGCGGCGGCCGTCACCGAAGAAGCCCGTGCCACGCTCGGTACCTTGCGCGACGCACTGCACGCCGAAGGTGACGAGCGGGCGCCGATCGCGCACGAAGCGGCCGTCGCTGGTCGCGATCGTCACGTCTTGGAGTTCGTCGGTGGCGAAGACGTTGACCATGCGAATCCGCGGGTCGAACGCGCGTGCGGCGACGTCGGCCCGCGCGAGCAGATCGACGTAGGTCGCCGATTCCGCACGGAGCCGGCTGGGTTCGGCCGCCAAGTAAAACGGCGCCGGCGAATCGGGAAAAGCCGGCAGATGCACGGCGCCCGCGCGCGCCACCGGATCTCGCGCGATCAGCGCCGCGACGCGGGCGGTTTCCAACAGCGCTTTTTCAGAAGGATCGTCGCTGTACGCGTAGCCGGACCGCTCACCCGAGATCACGCGGACGCCGACGCCGGTGGTCAGCCGGATGCCGGCGTCGTGGACGCACCCGTCTTGAAATCGAAACGAGCGCGCGATGCGCCGTTCGTAGAAGGCGTCGGCGTAGTCGGCGGCACCGAGCGCGCGGGTCAACACGCGTTCGAACGTGGCGGAGTCGGGTTGCATGACCCGCCCGCGTTCGCGACCCCGCGCCGGGTTTCCGTTGCCGCCGGGTCAGTAACGCGCGAGCTCGTCGAGCGCGCGGTCCTCTTCTTCGTAGACCACGTCGGCATCGGCGCGCGGATCGTTGAGGATGAAGGCGAACGCGACGCGGCCATGATGCTCGGTCTGGATCGTCCCGGCCAGTCCGTTGACGTCTTGGATGTGACCGCTCTTGGCGCGCGCGCGTCCGAGCGCGGCGTGCAAGTCGTGGTGCTTGACCGTGCCTTCCAGGCCGACGAGCGGCAGGCTGCGGACGTACGTGTCGCCGAACGGGCCGCGCACGACGGAGGCGATCAACTTCGCGAGCGAAAGCGGCATGATCCGGTCGCTCGGCGCGAGGCCGCTACCGTCGAAGAGTTGCAAGCCGTCGCGCGGCACGCCGAATTTCGTGAGTTCCGCCTTTTCGACGGAGACGCCGGACGCGTCGGTCCCGGGCCGGCCGCCGCCCTCGCCGATGATCCGCAGCAGCGTCTCCGCGGTGTGGTTGTTGGAGTTGACGAGCATCTCGCGCACGATGTCGGCCAGCGGCCCCGAGCGGTGCGTCCAGAGGGGAACCGCGCCGGGCGGAGCCGCCTCGGCGCGATAGCCGCCGGCGAGCCCAATGCGGCGTTCGCCGAGCATATAGGCGACCACGCCGCCGACGTAACCGGGAATTCCAAGCACCGGTTTATAGTATTTTTGCGTCTCGCCTTGGGCGATGTGGCCGTCGAGCGCGTACTCCGCGCGCGGTTCGCTCGACGTGTCGTTGGACGCCGCGTTGGCGACGGCTCCGAATGTCGGCAACTGCGTTTGCCGCTCGATCGTGAGGTCGGTGTCGTCGCTCGAACTCGCCGTGTGCACGGCGCCCGAGAACGTGATCGAATCGTTCTCCGGCACCGGGCGCACGAGCGCGTCACCGCCGGCCGGATCGGGCGTGACGTCGAACTCGATCGTGTCTTGGTCGATCGAAATCGCGCTCGTTCCGGCCGCGTAGTCGTAGGTCAAGTCGTCGGGATCCCAGCGCGGGTTCTGCTCGGGGCCCGAGAAGGCCGTGTCGTCGACGCCTAACGCCCCATCGATCTCGCGAATGCCGGCCCGCGACAGCGTGCCGACCCCGCGGCGCAGGTCGTCCGACGTCAACGTCGGGTCGCCACCGCCGACCAGCCACAGGGTTCCGGCCAACGTGCCGTCGGGCTCGGGTGGCGCGCCGGCCACGAAGCGCGTCTCGAACCGGTGCTGCGGGCCGAGCTTATCGAGGGCGCTCGCCGCGACGACGAGTTTGAGCGTCGAGGCGGGTGCGACCGGAACGGTCGCGCGACGCTCGAACAGCGGCGAACCGTCGGCGGCAAGCACGACCAAACCCGCACCGTCGCCGCTGGTGATGTCGTCGCTGAAGATGCCGTCGAGTGCGCGGCGGACGTCGGCGCGCTGGTCGGCGGTCCACGTCGGCGCGGGCCGGGGTACGAAGGGCGAGGGCGTCGGCGCCGGCCGGAGCGCCGTCGTCGCCGGCGGCGCGTGCCCGCACGACGCGGTCGCGAATAGGATGGCGCAACTCGCCGCGCGCAAGATCTGCCGCGGCGTCAGATGCCGGCGCCCCCCTCGAACGTTGGGTCGTCGATGCCGGGTCGGCCCGCGAGCGCGATCGTCTCGAGCAGGGCGATCCACTCCGCATCGCCGACCCGTTCGCGCAGCCGCTGCGACGGCCGCGTGGCCCGCAAGCAATCTTCGCGCAGCACCGTCATGCCGAAGCGCCGGGCGCGCCGCATCCGCTCGAACGTGGGCGCGCCGTATTCGATGAGCCCCACCGCGCGCTCGAGCTCCCAGCGGAAGATCGCACCGGCCGGCGCGACGAAGGCGAAGTGCGTGCAGTAGGGGAGATACTTCGGCCATTTGGCGTCGGCCAAGAAATCGCTGCGCGACGACTTGATTTCATAGATTCGAACTTGCCGCGTATACTTCGCAATGCCGACCACATCGAAACGCAACCCCGTGTTCGCCGCGACAAATTCGCTCGCGACGTAGGCATACCCTAGGTCTCGCATGCGCTGCGTCGCAAGCGAGCGAAGCTCCGCGGTCGTGAACCGACGCCCCGCCGTCGCCGTGAGGGGAATGTAATCGAGCACGATAACGGGCCGGAATTCGGGCGGCGCTGGCCGCGCCCCTACGCGGGCGAAACCGCGCCGCTCAGCGCAGCCAGTAGTTCGAGTTGATGTGGCTACCGAAGAGCGCGAGGTGGGCGATGTACTTCTCGTCGCGCAACTGGTCGTTCTGCAAACGCAGGCGTCTGACTTCCTCGAGCAGCGCCGCGTGCTCGCGTACGCTCGGCCGCGCCGCGCGACCAGCAAGGGAAGTCTTGGAACGTCTCTTCATGTCGTGAGATGTCCTCGGGAGGTAGCAGCATTTCCAAGCGGCGCCGGGAAGTCGCTTGGCCGACATAAATCGGCAATTGCGCTGACGATTCCTTGTCAGAGGATGCTACGATGGACCGCGTGAAAACGAACGTTGACTCGCAACGCGGCCGGGCCACGTTCTTGTTCGATCCGGCTGAGATCAAAGCTGCCGACGAACCTTCCAAGGACGGTCCGCGCCTGGTCTGGATGATCGTTTCGCTGTTGAGAAACCGCGAGTTCGCGTTCGACCGGTACGCGGCGATGTTCGTGGTCGGCGACCGCACGTTCAAACGCGACGTCAAGAAGTTGCGGGAGCTCGGCGCGGAGTACGGCTTCACGCTCAAGTCGCAAACGGGCGGTCGCGTCGTCCTCGAGCGCTTCGAGGGCGATCGAACGATCCAGGTGGGCGCCGCGCTCGAACCCGCGGTCGCCGACACCCTCCAGGCCGTCGTGGACGCGCTCGGCGACGTGATCGGACGGCAACTCGCCGGACACGTGGACCTGGCCGGCGCCTCGATCGACCGGTTTCTGCGCATCGCGACGCCGCGCTTGCGGAGCCAATCGGCCGTCGCCGACGTCTACGCGGCTCTCCGCGAGGCATGGACCGACCGCGCCCGAGTTCGTTTCAGCTACCCTGCACGAAACGGCGCGGTCAATCTCGAGCGCATCGTCGAACCGTACCTCACGACCTACGTTGCCGGACGTTACTATCTCGTCGGTTTCGACGTCCGGCCGCGCAGCGGCGGCTGGCGGCAATATGCCCTGGACCGGATCAGCGGCCCCATCAAGCGCGCGGGAACGTTCTCACGCCGGGCCGTGCCGCCTGCCTATCGCGGCGAAGACGCGATCGGCCTCTTCAAGACGCGGGCGGCGATCGACGTGACGATCGCGCTTTCCGCGACGATTGCCGAAGCCGTCATCGGACGCGAATGGCAACGTTCGCAGCGGTCTGTGCGCGAGCCCGACGGAACGGCCACGCTCACGCTAGCCGTGTACGATCTCGCCGAAGCCGTGCGCTGGGCGCTGGGCTTCGGGGCGCAGGCGCGGATCGTCGCGCCGCCTGAGGCCGTCGTCCTCGCCCGAAATCTGGCGCTCGATGTCGCGGCACTCTATGCCGTAAGCGACGAAGAGTCGAGGTTCGCCTGACAGACCTCTGACCTCCACGCCCGTGTAGCCTCGTGCGCGTCCGACGGCGTCTTGCCGCGGCGCGTTAACGGGAGCTCCACATGCACGCTATCGTCCATTCGCTTGCGACGGTCCTGGCGTTTCTTTCACACCTCGGCCACGCCGGCGGCTGGCTCACCGGTTTGGACGACTCGATTTCGTCCGGCGGCCCGACCTAGGCGCCGTTATTCCTAATTCGGCGCAGCGCGCCAGCAATCGCGCGCGCGAGGAGACCCCGAAGGCGGCGAAGACCTTGCGCGTGTGATTGATTACCGTATGTTGGCTCCGGTCCAAGGCATCGGCGATATCCTTGGCCGTCTTGCCGCGCAGCAGCTCGAAGAGGACGACCCGCTCGGCCGGCGTCAGCCGGTCGACCGGGCCATCCGGAGTTTTCCAGGAACCGAACCAGGCCGCCGGCGCGCGCTCCAGCGCCGCGTGTACGGCTCCGAGCCGGTCTTCGTCGCCGGTCAACTGGTAGAGGTCAAGCGCGACCAGGGCGGCTCGCATCGAGAAGCCGAGCTCGAGCCAAATGTCGAGCGCCTCCGAATACGAACGGATTGCCGCGCCGCGCTGACCCAGCGCCTCGGCCACCCGTCCGGTCGCGACTTTTTCGAACGCCACGATGCGCCGGTCGTACTCGAACGCGAGCAGCGAGTTCTTCTTCGCCTTCAGCGAACGGTATTTGGTCAACGCCTTACTGGCTTCGGCAGGCATGAACGGCCCGCATTCGATTGCGAAGTTCGTCAGCGCGACGCGGCCCTCGTGATCGATGTTGCTCCAGCGAACTTTCGTTAGGATCTCCCAGGCGCGCGTCGATTGGAGCTCGGCCGCGCGGACGTCGCCGAGCAGGCGGCTCGCGACCGCGGCGTTCGTTTCGCCGATCGCGGCGTAGGCGGGATTAGGCGCCAACACGGCCGCCTCGCGCGATAGGATCCAAGCGCGTTCGATATCGCCCTCGAGCAAGGCCAAGAAACGCAAACAGGTTCGCGCGTTGAAGCGTTCGATGCCCAAACTCGCCGGCCAATCCATCGCTTCGAACTCGCGCCGCACCCGTTGGCCGAGCTTGAGATCGATCGTCTCCGACGCGACGATTCCGAGCACGTGGATCAAGCGGCACCGCAGCCGAACGTCGTCTCGCGGACCCGCGTTCAGGTGCGCGAGAGCGGCCAAGAAATGCGCGGCGGACGCGGCAAAGCGTTCGCGGACCACGTCGCTCCAGCCCAGCAGCGCTTCGCTTTCCGCCAAATGGACGCCGGCCCGCACGTTGCGGGCCACGAGCTCGACGGCGCGGTCGTAACGCCGGTTCTCCCACTCCTCGACCGCGAGCAGATAGGCGACCTCACCGGCGCTTCGGGGATCGACGGTCGCGAGCGCCGCCCGAACGGATTCGAAAGCGGCGGCGCTTTCGGCGGCGCGCTCCAATTGCTTGAGCGCCGCCGCTTCTAGCGTCAACGCCAGCAGTCGCCCCGCGGGTTCGGGATGAAGCCGCGCCGCCTCGGCCGCGGCCGCGCGCCACGTCTGGGCGTCGCCCTCGATGCGAGCGATGCGCGCGCGCAGAAGTTCGACGCGCGCCGACTCGGCGCGGCGCTTGGGGCGGGCCGCGGCCAGCAACGCTTTGGCGGCTGCGAAATCCGCTCGCTCCAGCGCATCAGATGCGCTCGCGAGCGCCGCATCGATGTCGGTAACGAAGGCGGTGGACTCACGCGTCGCAGCCACGGGCAACCTCCGGCGATTGCATCGAGCCTCTCTTGCCCGCGTGGCGACCGTTTACCTAGAAACGGCCCGAGCTACGCTCCCGGTTCGCCGGCGACGCTTTCGGGTTCGCGTTCCCACCGCAAGATGGCGAGACCATCGGGCACGAGACCGTCGCACCAGGTGAAATAATACGCGCGCGGGGTCGTGCCACCGAAACTGTACGGGTGAATTCCACCATCGACGACGCGCGCGCACGCGCGTTGCAGGTGTGAGGCGATGTCCGGACGCGTCGCGAGCGGTTCCTTATCGACGAACAGCGCGCGCTCCGGCTGCCGCCCGTCGGGATACCACGAGCGCGATTCGCGGCCTTGCCAGTTGTAACCGATCACGACCGGAGCGATGCCCGCGTCGAAATCCATAACCGAGGAGAGCCCGTAGCCGTCGGTCATCACGACGGCGTTGCGCTCGCGCGCGAGCTTGGCGGCGTCTTTGGCGACCATCGCATACGTCATGATCTCGAAGGGCCCGCCGTTGCGCAGTTGCGCGCCCGTTTCGCGGTTGACGATCTTGTAAATCGGAATCGGCGCGAAGGTAACGGCCAAAATCGCGGGGACCAGGATCGCGCCGGGCACGACGCAGATCGTCGTCCAGACGATCTTCAAGCGGTTGGACAACTGCGTGTAGGCAACGCCCAGCATCGCCGAAAGCGATACGAGGGTGCCGAAGATCCAGTGGATCTCGACCCGCTCGACGAAGGCGAGCGCGGTCACCACGACCAGTTGCGGGAGCGCCGTCCAGGCCAGGAACGTGTTGCGGGGACGCGCGGCCAACAACAGTACGGCCAGAAAGATGCCGGGCGAATAGGCTGCGGCCTGCGCGGCGATCAGGGTCGCGACGCGGCGCAAGGAAAACGAGTGCGCCTCCTCGTGCCGATACGCGAGCCCGAACAGCAACGTCACCCAGTGATGCGATGCGTTCCAGGCCACGAAGGGCGCGTATAAAACGAGCATCACCGCTAAGGCCAGCGGCAAGCCGCGCCGCCAGACCCCTCGCGCCTCGGGCGTCAGCGCGTAGGCGCACACGCCGAAGATCAGCGCGAAGCCGAGCACGCGCGAGAGCAACACGCCGGCGAGCGCCGCGCCGAAGAAGATCCAATCGGAGAGCGCGTCGCGATGAAACGCGCGCGCGCCGAACCACAGCGCGAGCGACCAGAACATGAGGTAGGGTCCGTCGGGCGACGCGGACCCGAAGGCCAGCGATGCGAGCGGCGTCAGCGCCAGCGCGAGCGCCGCGACGGCACCGGCCCGCTTATCGCCGCCGGTCAGCTCGGTCGCGCAACACGCGATGGCCAGCGACGCGATGGCGCCGCAAAGCACGAAACCCAGCCGCACGAAGCCCGGCGACGTGCCGAAGAAACTGAAAGCCGCGATCGTGGCGGCCACCGCGGGCGGATGGTCGACGTACCCCCAGGCCAGGTGCCGGCTCCACTCCCAGTAGTACGCTTCATCGCCGGTCAGCGGCAACGTGAACGCCACGATGGCGCGCACGGCGATGATCAGCGCGACGACGGCCCAAACGAAGGCCGTCACTCGTGCGGCTCCACCAGTCCCCCGTTGACCCCGATCGTCATGCCGTTGATAAAACTTGCCTCTTCGGATACGAGAAACCGCACGGCGTACGCCACATCCTCCCAGGAGCCCGCATGCCCGGTCGGGTTCTTGGCCGCGAGCGCCTGCGCGCCGGCCCGGTCAACATCCTTGTTCCGGATGTCGCCCGGCTCGACCACGTTGACCGTGATACCCCGGGCGGCTTCCTCCAACGCAAGGGTGCGGGCAAACGCGACCACGGCCGCCTTGGCCGCCCCGTAAAGGCTCATGCCCAGGGCCGGCAGCGTCTCGTGGGAGCCGTTCATCCCGAAGAAGACCAGGCGGCCCGCACCGCGCGCGCGCATCGCGGGCAGCGCCGCGAGGGCGAGTTCGACGGCGCTCTCGTAGTTGCCGGCCAACATCTTGCGGCAATCGTCCATCGCGAGGCCCTCAAAGCGGCGGACCACGATCGGACCGACCGCATGGACGACGGCGTCGAGCCGGCCCAGACCCGCCTCGGCGGCCCGGACCGCGCGTTCGGTCTCACCCGGCTCGCCATGTTCGGCGGCGATGACGAGCGGAGGTTGGCCGCCGGCCGCGCGAACGCGGGCGACGGTCTCGTCGGGAGGCGTTCCCGAGGTGCGGTACGTGAAGGCGACGCGGTAGCCCGCGCGGGCGAGGTCGATCGCGACCCCGCGCGCGAGGCCGCGCGCCGCCCCCGTAACGAGGGCGGTACGAGGCTCTTGCACGTTTGGGCTTATTGCCCGCGCGCCGTTTGTTCCCTAGCCGCCGCTCGCGCCGATTCCCAGCGGAAACTCCGGCAGCGCGTGTTCCGCTTCGTGGGCGCGGCGCGCGTCCCGGCGCCGCTCGCGCTTTTCGGCCCAGCCCATGATCCAGGTGTACATGACCGGCACCAGCGCCAGGGTCAGGACGAGCGAGCTGATCAGGCCGCCGATGAGCACGGTTCCCATCGAGGCGCGCTGCTCCGCGCCTTCGGTCAGGCCGAGCGAGAGCGGCAGCATGCCGAAGATCATCGCGCACGTCGTCATCAGGATCGGCCGGAAGCGGATGGCCGCCGCGGATCGCATCGCTTCGAAGACGTCGAGCCCTCGCTTCTTGCGTTGCTGGTTCGCATAGTCGACGAGGAGGATGCCGTTCTTGGCGACCAGCCCGAAGAGCATCACGATCGCGATCAGCGAGAACAGGTTGAGCGTCTGATGGCGGATCGCGAGGCCGCCGAGCGCGCCCACGATGGCGACGGGCACGGAGAACATGACGATCAGCGGTTCGACGAACGATCCGTACAGGACGACCATCAGCATGTAGACCAGCAGGAACGAGGTCGCTAGCGCCAGGCCCATGCTCGCGAAGGTTTGGTTGTAAAGATCCGCGTCGCCGTCGGCCAGGGCGTGGACGCCGCTGGGCAAGAAGCCCGGCTCCGCCAGCTTCTTTTGCACGACCTCGAGGATCTTGCCGAGCGGCACGTTCGCGTTGGGATCGACATCGGCGGAGACCAGCTCGACTCGGTTACGCGCCTGGCGCTCGATCTTCGTGGGCGCGGTCGTCATCGTGAAGCTGGCGATTTCGGAGATCGGGATCAGCGCGCCGCTGGCGGCCCGAACCTGCAATTGGCCGATCGTCGCCAGGTCGCTGCGACGGCTCGGCGGCAACTCGATGCGAACGTCGGTCAACCCGTTCTCCAACCGGACGCGGGTGGCGATATTGCCGCCGATCGCGATGCGGGCCACCGTCGCGGCGTCGGCCGGCGCGATGCCAAGGACGTTGGCGCGCCGCGAGTCGATGCGGATGTCCAGCCGCGGGCCGTTGCTGTCGGCGCCGGTCTGGACGTTGGCCGTTCCGGGCTGGGCCTTGATCAGCGCGGCCAGCTTATCGGCCGCGACCGTCAAGGCCGCGTCGGGACCCGTCATCGTGAACTGGATCGGCGAGCCGCCGCCACCGCCGCCGCCGACGGTCGCGATGTGATAGTCCGCGCCGGGCACCAGATAGCCGAGCTTGCGGGCGTCGCCGAGAACCCGGTCGGTCTCGCGCCGCCGCTTCTTATCGAGGATGACCGTGAAGTCGGCCACGTGGCCGCCCGTGACCTGTTCGTCGCCGATCTGCTTGTCGCCGACGGTCGCGAGCACCGAGGCCACGCCGTCGATCTTCAGCAGCCCCTGTTCGAGCCGCGACATACCGGCCGCCGTCACGGCCAGCGGCTGACCAACGCGGTACTGCAGCGAGCCGCTGAGCACGCCGGTATTGGTCGCCGGGATGAATTCCGACCCGATGAAGCCCGCCGGCACGAGCGCGATCGAACCGATCACGAGGATGCCGCAGATGACCGGCACGAGGATCCGGTGCCTCAGCGCCCACGGCAACGCGCGTTCCGCGTACCAGTTGCCGAGACGGTCGAACGCGTTCTGGAAGCCGGCGGCCCACCAGGGCACGGCCGGGCTGCGGCGCTTGACCGACCAGCGGCCCGCCAAGAGCGGCGTCAGCGTGAACGACACGAGCAGCGAGAACAGCGTCGCCACGACGATGACGATGCCGAATTCTTTCATGAACTTACCGATGATGCCCGAGAGGAACGCGATCGGCAGGAACACGACGACGTCGACCAAGGTGATCGCGATCGCGGCGTTACCGATTTCCGTGCGGCCGTTATAGGCGGCCTCGAGCGGCGTATCGCCCATGTCGCGCCGGCGCGTAATGTTCTCGAGCACGACGATCGAGTCGTCGACCAGGATGCCGATCGTCAAGCCGAGTCCCATCAGCGAGATGAAGTCCAAAGTGAAGCCGAGCAGCTTCATCACGATGAAGGTCGCGAGCAGCGAAGACGGGATCGCGATCATCACGACGACGGCGTTGCGCCACGCGTGCAGGAAGAGCAGCATCACGATGGCCGTCAGGAAGATGCCTTCGAGCAGGCTCTGCAGCACGCCGTCGACCGAGGCGCGGGTGAAGTCGGCGTCGGCGTCGACTTCGGAGAACTGGACGTCGGGATATTCGGCCGCGAGCGTCTTGAATTTCGCGCGCACCTTCTCCGTCGTTTTGACCGTATCGGCGTCGACTTGGCGCACGATTGAAAGGAGGACGCTCGGACGCCCGTTGTAGCTGGCCGGCAGGCGCTGTTCGACGTGGCCGTCCTCGACGCGCGCGACGTCACCAATCTTGAGGCTGGCCGACGCGACGCCGATCTGCGAACCGTTGAGCACCTGCAGCGGAATCTGCAGGATGTCGTCGGGCTGCTGGATGTCGGCGTGGACCGAGACCGTCGTCTCCTGCGTCGGCGAATCCATCCGTCCGCCCGGCAGATTGGCGTTATTGAACGCGAGCGCGCTATTGATGTCCTCGAGCGTCGTGTTCGACGCGAGCATCTGTTGCTGGTCCGGATAGACGTGGATCTCGCGCGGCGAGTTGCCGGCGGCCTGCGCGTCGAGCACGCCCGGGACCGTCTTGAGATCGGGCACGATGCGCTGCGTGACGAGATCGGAGAGCTCGGAGGCCGAAAGCCGCTTTGACGTTAGCGCCTCGTCGATGATCGGGTCCGAGGCGTTACTGAACTTTTGAACGGTCGGCGGCACCAAGTCGGCCGGCATGTAGACGCGTGCCGTGTCGACGCGGCGCTGCACATCGATCGTTTCGTAATTGAGGTCGGTGTCCAGCTTGAAGCGCGCGACGATCGTCGCCGAACCCTCTTGCGCGGTGGCCGAGATCCGGTCGAGATTTTCCATCCCGTCGAGCTGATCTTCGACCGGCTTGATAATCAGCTTCTCCATCTCCGAGGGCGAGGCGCCGGGATAGGAAGCGAACACACCGACCACCGGAAACGAGACGTTCGGCAGCGTGTTGATACCAAGGCTCAGGTACGACACCAAGCCGTAGATCGCCAGGCCAATGAAGACCATCGCCGTGATGACCGGTCTCGTGATCGCAAAACGGGTAAGCCACACGGCGACTTGCTCCTTGACGACGAGATCGCGACGGCCCACAAGGGCCCGATCCCCCAGGTATACATACGTCGGAGGCTCCATGTTTCGGAGCCAGCAAAAAAGGCCCCAGCGGGGCCTGTTCCATGCGCGAGACTGGACTCGAACCAGCACGCCCTTGCGGGCGCTAGCCCCTCAAGCTAGTGCGTCTACCAATTCCGCCACTCGCGCGCATGGGGCATCCTTCGACAAGCTCAGGATGACATCGATTTCATTCGATAGTCTCCGGATACGGGAGAAGGACCGGGGACAACTGAGGCATTCTAGCCCATCCGGGCCCCCGGTGCAAGGTCGCCCCAGACCCGTCGAACGCTCCTGTCACCCTGAGCCTGTCGAAGGGTGAGCCTGTCGAAGGGCCCCGTCACCCTGAGCCTATCGAAGGGGGGCCCGGTGCCTGCCTACTTCATGTTGGGGTCGAGGGCGTCGCGCAGGCCGTCGCCGAGGTAGTTGATGGCCAGGACCGTCACCAGGATGCAGAGGCCGGGGAAGATCGCGACCCAGGGGGCGATCGCCATGTTGGACTCGGCATTGGCCAGCATGTTGCCCCAGGACGCCGTCGGCGGCTGGATCCCGAAGCCCAAGAAGGAGAGCGTCGACTCCAGGATGATGACGTTGGCGACCTCGAGCGTGCCCTGGACGATCAGCGGCGCCACGGCGTTGGGCAGGAGATGGCGAAAGATGATCCGGCTGTCACGGTTCCCGAGCGCCCGGGCAGCCTCGCAGAACTCCTTCTCACGCAGCGACAGGAACGCCGCGCGCACGAGCCGCGCGACCGGCATCCACGAGAGGCCGCCGATGATCACGACGATGACGCCGAAGCCGAGCGCGGCCTTGCTCGAGGTAGCCGACACGATGGCCGTGAGCACGAGCAGCAACGGCAGCAGCGGAATCGAGAGAAAGACGTCGGTCAAACGCATCAGCGCGTAGTCGATCCAGCCGCCGTAGTAGCCGGCGATCGCGCCGACCACCGTGCCGATCACCAGCTCCATGAGCACGGCGAGGAAGGCGACCGTTAGCGAAATCTGCGCGCCGAACATCAGGCGCGAGAGCAGGTCCCGGCCGTTCTCGTCGGTGCCGAGCAGATGGCCGGCGACGCCCGGAGCCAAGGGATAGCCGGACCAGTGCGCTTGGTCGATGAAGTTCGGATCGGCCGGCGCGAGAAACTTCGCCAGCACGGCGATCAGCACGATCGCGATCAGCACGAACGCGCCGACGAAGGCCAGCTTATGCTTGCGAAAGCGCTTCCAGATGCCGTGGCGTTCGATCTGAAATTCATCGTCGTCGCCGACGGGTGCGGTGATTGCGCCTGGTACGAGCGTCGTCGCCATCAGACTCTTACCTCAGTCATACTTCACGCGAGGGTCGAGCCACGCGTACGCGACGTCGGCCAGGATGTTGAAGAAGACCACTAGCACGGACGTCATCATCAAATAGCCCATCAACAGCGGAAAATCGAACTGGCCCAGTGCGTTGAAGAACAAGCGGCCCATGCCCGGCCACGCGAAGATCGTTTCGGTGACGACGGCGCCCGCGACGAGTCCGGGCAGCGAGAGCGCGATGATCGTGACGACCGGAATCAGCGCGTTCTTGAGCCCGTGGCGCAGGATGATCGTGGCGCGGTCCAAGCCTTTGGCGGCGGCCGTTCGCATATAGTCGGTCTTGACGACCTCGAGCATCGAGCTGCGCGTGAAGCGGCTCCAGGTCGCGATGCTCAAGAGGCTAAGCACGATCGTCGGCAAGATCAGGTGCGCGATGCGGTCGCCCAAATCGAAGTCGTCGTTCGAGGCTAGGCCCGCCGACGGCAACGCGAAGTGATACCCGAACGCGGTGATGCCCGTGACGGCGAACGCCAGCTGCAACATCAGCGCGAACCAGAACACCGGCATCGACTGCCCGAAGAACGCGAAGGTCGTGATCGCGTAATCGATCGCCGAATACGGCTTGATCGCGGCAATGATGCCGAACGAGACGCCGATCACAAGCGATAGAAAGAACGAACAACCCATCAGCAGGAGCGTCGCCGGCATCCGCTCCAGGATCGCGGTGGCGACGTCCTCGGAATTGGAGGTCGAGTACCCGAGGTGGCCTTGGACGACCATTCCGAGCCAGTGCAGGTAGCGGATCGGGAGCGGCTGATCGAGGCCGAAGTTGTGTTTGAGGCGCTCGATGTCGGCCTGCGTGATGTGCGGATTCTGCAAATACGGCGCGAGCGGGCCGCCCGGCGCGTTGCTCAGGATCCAATACAGAATGATCGAGATCAGAAGCAGCAGCGGAATCGCTTGCAGCGTTCTGCGGACGACGTAATTTAACAGGGGGAGCGCGCCCTCCGGGCCGATGCGAAGTGCGCGACCGTTACGGCGCGCCGGAAGGGAATCCTGTATCCAGGCCGTTAAGCGGCGGTCACCAGCGCCGCAAGACCGAGGATCCGGCGCGCCTCCGCCGGGGTCGCGACCGGACGGCCGAGTTCCGCGGCGATCCGGGCGACCCGCGCGACCAGCTCGTCGTTACGGGCCAGCCGCCCCTTCGCATAGTAGATGTTGTCCTCTAGCCCGACCCGGACGTGGCCGCCCATCGCGGCCGCCACGGTGGCCAAAGGCAGCTGGTCGCGGCCGATTCCCGCGACCGACCACGTGCACCCGGCCGGCAGCGCGTCGACCAGGTAGACGAGGTTGCGGACCGCGGCGTCGAGCCCGCCGGGCACGCCCAGCACGAAGTCCACGTGCTGAGGGAAGGTCAGGAGACCCTCGGCCGCCAGCCGCTTCGCGTTGCTCAGGTGGCCCGCGTCGAAGATCTCGAGCTCCGGCCGCACGCCGTACCGAGTCATTTCGGCCAGGATGCCGCGCATGATCGGGAAGCTGTTCTCGAACACGTCGTCGCCGAAGTTGACCGTCCCGCAGGTCAGGGTCGCCATCTCCGGCCGCAACTGGAGGGGGCCGGCCCGCTCGGCGACGGTCATGCCGATCGCGCCGCCGGTCGTGAACTGGACGATCAGGTCGGACGCCTCGCGGATGGCAACCTGGGCCTGGCGGAAGCGCTCGACGTCGCTCGTGTTCCGGCCGTCGTCGCGCCGGCAGTGGACGTGAATCATCGCGGCCCCGGCGGCCCGGCAGAGGGCGGCGGTCTGGCCGAGCTGCGCGGGGGTGACCGGGAGGTGCGGCGTCTGCTCCGGCGTGAGTTCAGCCCCGACGGCCGCGACGGTGATGACCAGCGGTTCCATACGTTCGAACTTCCCGGCCCGGCCTGCCGGTGCCCTGCGCCCGCAGGCGACTCCTTGCTCTGCGAGGGCGCGGACCCACCGAGCGCAGAAAGGGCGCCGCAAATGAAGCTTACATTGGGGCTCTCAACCGCTGCGCTCGCCGCCGTTTTCGCGCTGGGCACGCAAGACCCCGCGACGGCGTTGCCCGGACGCGACCGCGACCTCGGGCTCGCGCCCGCGACCAAGAGCGTCTCCTTCGTCGTCAAGCTGCCGCTGCGCAATCGCGCGGAACTCGAGCAGCTTACGACGTTGCAGGCGACGCCGAGTTCGCCGATCTTCGGGCACTTTTTGACGGTCGAGCAGTTTCGCGCGCGCTACGGTCCGACGCCCGAAACGATTCAAAGCGCGACCCGCGCCCTGGCCGCCGAGGGTCTGCGCGTGACCGAGGTCGATTCCCAATCGGTTCAAGTGACGGGGCCGGTCGCCGCGGTGAACGCGGCCTTCGGCGTGCGGATGCACGCATTTCGCAACGTCCGCGGCCGTTTGCTGACGGCCACCGAAGATACGGTTCGCCCGCAGCCCGCGCTCGCGTCGCTCGGCGCGCTGATACTCGGTCTCAACCACGCGCCGCAGCGGCGGTCCCACCTGCGACTGGCGGCGCCGCGCAACCGCGACTCCACGCTCGGCGGCTACTGGTTCGACGACCTCAAGGAAGCCTACGAGTATCCCGAATATTCCGTCGGCAGCGGCGCCGGCGTCACGATCGCGACGGTCGGCATTTCGGATTTCAGTCAATCCGACACGGTGCGCTACTTCGCGCACGAACGGCTCGGCCCGGGCGCGAGTTACCTCGCCCCGCAGCCGCACTACTATCACGCGCTGATGTCCGGCTACACGACGTTCAGCGCGGGCGACCCCGACTCGGCCGAGGCCAATCTCGACGTGCAGCAGGCGGGCGGTAGCGCGAGCGGCGCGACGATCCTAGGCATCGCGACCGACGGAACGGACCCGGGCTTTATCGCAGCCTACACCGCGATCGACGAGAAGAAGGCCGGCTTCGTGGCGCAGATCGTCAGCACGTCGTACGGCGAGTGCGAGCTCTTCTACACCTCGGGGTACGGCTATTTCGCGGGCGGCAACACGTCGGTCCTGACCGTCGGCTACCACGACGCCTTCCTGCAAGGCAACGCCGAGGGCATCACGTTCACGACGAGCTCGGGCGATAATGCGGGGCTGGACTGCCCGCAGCCCGGCTACGCCACGAGCCCGCCGAACAGCGGCCTCACATATCTGGACGTGAAGGGCGTCGAAGCCGATGCCGATGATCCGAACGTCGTCGCGGTCGGCGGCACGAATCTGGTAACCAAGAGCGCGCCGCCGAGCCTGAACTCGACCTACGTTTCGGAAAACTCGTACGACGATACCATCGGCACCGACGATCCATACGGCATCGGTAATTACGTGACCAACGAGCTGTGGGGCTCCGGCGGTGGCGCGAGCACGATTTTCAATAAGCCGACGTATCAGAACCTCGTGACGACCGGGTTTGCGACGCGCGCCGTTCCGGACGTCTCGATGCACATGGGCGGTTGCCCCGAAGGCGCCGTCACGTGCGCGCTCAACGATAGCTCGGTCAATCTGTATCTCGGCGGATCGATCGTCGAAGTGATCGGCACCAGCGCCGCCAGCCCCGAATTCGCGGGCTTGCTTGCGGTCCGCTTGGCGAAAACGAAGGTTCCACTCGGAAATGCGAACGCGTTCATCTACTCGCTGGCCGCCAACAACTACGCGCGACCCGCGTTCAAGTACTTCCGCCAAGGCATTCCCGGTAACAACGGCGTCGTGACCGTCAAGAGCGGCGCCGAGGGCTGGAATCAGATCAACGGCGTCGGCACGCCGTACGCGGAGATCTTCGCCGATCTCGGCGGCCACCCGTTTGCCGGCATCCCGCAAACCGCGACGAATCCATAGCCTACTCTGGTGCTACCGATGGCGTGTGCGGTCGTACCGCATGCGTCGAAACTGTGGGATTGGCCAGTCGCGTAACGATCAGCTCGCATTCGAGGATCCCCGTTGCGACGCCGACCGCCACACCGTGCGGTCGCGTCGGGAAGAACTCCAGCGTGGCGGAGGCCCGAGCTTCAGCGAAGCAGGCACAGCACGCGCACAGCATCGCTGCCTTCAGGATAAGTCGCACTTCGTCGAGAATCCCTTTCCGCATGTCGGCGTCGAGCCGATATCGCATCACGAGCAAACGAGGGTCGCGCGATGAACGATGCCCCAATCCTGGCTCAGCCGACTCTGCTGGCCGCCGAACCCCAGCTTTTCGTTGCAAACGTGAGCGCAGCGTGCGCCTTCTACGTGCACAAACTTGGTTTCTCGGTTGCCTTCGTCTACGGCGACCCGCCGTTCTACGGACAGGTGTGCCGGGGCGGAGCCCGGTTGAATCTGCGCTTTCTCCCCGAACCCGCCATCAATCCGGAGCTGCAGGCCCGCGAACACTTACTCTCGGCGTCCATCACGGTCGACGTCGTGGAGCCGCTGTTCCTCGAATTCCAACGCGCGGGCGTGAAATTTCACCAGGAGCTCAAGTCGGAACCATGGGGCGCGCGTACCTTCGTCGTGTCCGATCCGGATGGCAATCTTATCCTCTTCGCCGCATCGAGTTAAGTTAGGATAGAGCGGCCTTCGCGCGCGCGATGAGGTCGGGCGATAAGCCGAGCGCTTCGGCCAGCGCCAGCGCGTCGGCCGCGGGCGCGGCGTCTTCTTCCACCTGCGTGAGGCCGTAGTCCATCGCGGCCGCGATGCGGGCCAGGGCCGCCGCGAGATCGAGCGGCGCGCCGTTGTGCGGCGCGAGCCCGTGTAAGCCGCCGCTCGCGAAGTGAGGCACGCCGGCGGCGCGCGCGATCCCGGTCAAGTGCGTGGCCGCCAAACCGACGGCGCCGCGCTCGCGCAGCAATTCGAGGAGCGCGATCAAGAGCGCCCGGCCTTCGCGCGGCGAGGTCGTGCGCGCGAATTCGTCGACGAGCACGAGCGCGCGCGTCGCATCGCCTTCGAGAAAGCGGCGCAGGGCGATGACCTCGCTGCCGAAGGCGGAGAGTAACCCATCGTCGTCACCACCGGAACGCGCAGCCTCGCCACCGGAGCGCGCAGCCTCGCCGCTGGCACGCGCACCGATGCCGATCCACGCGATCTCGTCCACCAGCGGCACCGTTGCCGTACCGGCCGGCACCGGCAGGCCCAGCGCCACGCATGCAACCAGAAACCCCAGGGTACGCAGTGCCGCCGTCTTCCCACCCATGTTTGGTCCGGTGATGACGGCGATGCCCTCGAGCTCGAGCGAGACAGGCGCGTACGTGCGACCGTGTCGGGCGAGAGCTTCGGCCAGCGGGACGTAGCGAGCCTCGTGGAACGCGACGCGCGGGCCGTACGCCAACGCGGGCACGCGGCAATCGTAACGTTGCGCGAATTGCGCGCGTGCGAAGAGCAGGTCGAGTTCGCCGAGCACGTCGCACGTGCGCGCCAAGCTCGCGGCCGACGCGGCGACCCGCCGGGACAGACGCCCGCGAACCGCCTCTTCGGCATCGGCCACGAGCGCAACCGCCGCGTCGCGGGCGCCGAGCGCCGCGAGCGCCGGATCGTCGAGCGCGACTTCACATAACAGATATGTCGGCGCCTCGCGCAGAACGCGCACCTCAGGCGGCATCGGCTGCCGCACGGCCTCGCGCATCAGGACGAACTCTCCGTCGCGGACGCGGTCGACGCCCGCGTATCGCGCGATGCGCTTGCCGAGCCGGCTGCGCGCACCGTCGTAGGCCGCCTGCGTGCTCGCGAGCTCACCGCGCGCGACCGCCAAGTGCGGATCAAACGCGTCGCTCAGATAGAACGTTCGCTCGGACGTGCGTCCGGCAGCAAGAACCGCGCGCAGTTCTTCGTCCCCGGCTGAAGCCGTTAATCCCATCTCCGGCGCCACGCACGTCGGCGGCGGCCAGCCGGTGAGGTCCTCATTCGGTACACCGGCCACGAGGCGCCGGACTTCGTCCGCGGCGTCGAGGAAGCGGGAGAGTTCGAAAAAATCGACGTCGCTCAAGATCCCGCCGGCGGCGGCCCGCACCAGGAGGGCGCCGGGATCGGGGGCGCCGGCGATGGCCGCGCGAACCGACGCCACCCGCCCGTCCTCGAGGGTATCCGCGATGTGCGCGACCCGCGCGATTTCGCGGCACGCGAGCTCTTCGTCGCCGCGCCGGAACGCGCGTTCGCGAGCCCTCGCAGCCCGTCCGAAGGCGCCGCCTGGTGCGATCGCCGCCAACAGCCAGTCCGCGCCGATGGCTTCGCCCGCGGCCGCATCCCACGGGAGTTTCACGCGGCCGAAGCTCCCGAAGCTGAGGTCACGCGGCGAAAGTTCCGACTGCGGTGCCCGCGTAGACGTCGAAAACCGGGAGTCCGGTTCGCTCGGCCACGGCGCGCGCGAACGCGCGCGGCTCGAAGGCGCGCTCGGAGCCGATTGGCGCGACGGTGCAGGCGATGGGCCGCAACGTCCGTTCGCAACGCAGGTCCAGGCGGGCCGCAACCTCCGCGAAGGCGCGGCCGGCGAAGGCCACGCGCGTCGGGTCGCGCACGACGATTTGGCGTTGCTCGCCGGCACGCGCGAAGCCGGCGGCGGCCGCCGCCGTCAGCGCGCCTTCGACGAAAACGAACGGGCGGTCCGGATCGAAGGCCGGCAAGCGCAACCGCGCGACCAGCGCCGCGACGTCGTCGACGGCGTGATCGAGTGTCGGCGCGCCGGCCGCCCCGACGGCGACGACGATCGCATCGTCGCCGTCGCGCAGTGCGGCGATCCGGTCGACCGCGCCGTCGATCGCGACGAACCGGCCGTCCGCGGCCAGGGCTGCGGCGATTCGGCGCAGGGCGTCCGCGCTCGGCGGTCCGGCGATTTCGATGAAACCCGGCGCGCGCACTCGCGCGAGAACGATCGGCCCCAGCGCGCTGCGCTCGTCCGTGACGGCGGTTATCTCCAGCGCCGGAGACCGCGGAACGAGCGAGGCGGCGGTCGCGACTTGGGCTCCGGCGCGCAGGAAAAAGCGGGGCTTGGGCGCGGCGTTCAACGCGTCGGCCCCTTCGCCGTCCCGTCCGATCGAGCACAGCCCGTACGGTTCGCCGGCGCGCCACAAGGCCTCGGTCAGCGCCGCGACGACGACCGATTTACCCGCGTTCTTGCTGGTTCCCACGACCGCGAGCGAACGCGCGCCGACCGCGCGCGCTCGCCCCAGCAGCGCCGCTGCCACGTCCATCGCGAACGCGTTCCGCGCTCGCCGCGCCTCTTCCGTCAATTCGTTCGAGCAGGCTGACGCCGTCATCGCGCCACAGCCGGCGATACGTCCCCGCGATCAGTCCGCGCTGCAAACGAGGCATATAACGCACGGTGAACCACGAGTTCGCGAGCGTTTCATCGATCAGCACGAACCGCGGATCGCGGCGCAGCCCCAGTTGCGCGTTCGGATCGAAGCCCAGGTGAGCGTAGGCTTCGTCGAATGTGCCGACGTCGAGGTCCGGCCTCAGGCGCGCGAGGGCCGCGTCGAGCACGGCGTCGTGGGCGTTGCGCGCGCGCAAGTAGTGGCCCCAGTGGGTCGGACTCGCGACCGCGAGCACCAGCACGCAGAGCACGAGCGCCGCGCGCACGACGCCGCTTCCCAGACGCGACGAGCGCCCATACAAGCTCGCGGCCGCCAGCGCGAAGGCCAGGAGCACGTAGGGAATCCAGACGGCCGCGTAATGCGTGCCCATCGTGTAGGTGATCGACTCGTGCGACCCGAGCACTTCGGCGAACCCCGGCAATGCCAGCAGGAACGCCGGCGACAGCACGGCCGCGAACGCGACCGGCACCAGCGCTTCGGCGAAATAGGCGGGCCGCCCGATCGAATACCACGGCGCGCTGCCGCGCGGATCGACGACCCGGCTCCAGGTGTAGAAGTGCGTCGGTGACCAGCCCTCCACGGCGCCGGCCAGCGGGCGGACCCACCCGAAGAACAGGACGAACGCCGCGGCGGCCGCCGCGAGCGATCCGAGCGCGAAGAACGCTTGCGCGCGGTCGCGTCGCCGAACGGCGTACGCGAGGCCCGCGACGGCGGCGAAGCCGAGAATCGGCGCTTGATCTTCTTTGATGCCGAGCGCCAGCACGAGAAAGACGGCGGCCGCCACGAAACGCCGCGCGTCGAAGGCCCACACGAGCCACAGGGTCGCCGCCGTCGCGAACCCGTTCTCGTGGAAATCCGTGAACGTCACGCCGGCCAAGGGCGGATACAAGAATGCTACGCCGGCGACTGCGAACGCCGGCCCGTCGGGCATGCGCTTCCGCGCGATCAGGAAAAGCGCGGGCGCCGCCAACGCCCCCGCGACCGCCTGGATCGCCACGAGCGCTAACGGCGAATGTGTCGCCAGCAGCAGCGGCGCGCACAGATACAGAATCGGTGAAAAGTGCACGGTGAAGTGGCTGCCGCTTTCGGGCGTATCGTGGAAGCCGTGGAAGACCGTCGCGATGCATTGGGTAAAGAGGCCGAGGTCCGAGCCCGAATGGTAGGTGACGTACCGGTCGACGCCCAGCACGAAATAGACGAGCGCATATGCGCCGCTCCCGAGCCACACCCGGCGTAGCGCCTTCATCCGAGGTGAAAGTATTTCAGGGCCGCGAACAAGCCGCCGGTCAAAATCAGCACGACGCCGGCGAATAGGCCCGCACGCTCGCCGACCCTCGCGCCGAACTGTTGGCCGAACGCGAGACCGAGTGCCGTCGATGCGACCGATGCGAACGCGATCGCCCCTAGCGTGACCGCTAGCGGAACCCCGATGTACACGATCGAGAACCCGATCCCAAGCGAGTCCAGGCTGATCGAGAGCGAGCCGATGAACAATCCCCAGCCGCGCGAGAGATCGAGGCCGCCCTCACCCTCGGCAATCGATTCGTAGATCATGTAGATGCCCACCCCGACGAGCGCGGCGAACCCGATGTACGCCGCGACGTTGCCGATGGCACGGCCGGCGAGCGCCCCGAGGCCCGCGCCGATCAGATTCATCGCAACTTCGGCGGCCGCGAACGCGGCCCCGATACGAAACTTGGCGCCGCGCGAGACTCCACGGATCCCGACTCCCACGCTGACCGCGAAAACGTCTAGCGCGAGGGAGACCGCGACCAACGCGACCTTATAGGCGGCGGAGCCTACGGCTGATTACGGTCGGACATGGCGACCGTCGGGTTCTCGCCGGGGGCGAAGGCGGCCTCTAGCGTCTCACGCGTACTGGACGTGCGGGCCGAGCAATAGCCCGATCGTCGCCCGGAGCTGGGCGAGGGTAAACGGCTTATCAAGGAATGCGTCGGCACCGGCGGCGCGGGCGCGCTCCCCGACTCCGAGCGACCCGTGGCCGCTGATCATCAGGATCGGCACCCGGCCGGCATGCGCGTCGCGGCGAACGCGTTCGACGAATTCCAACCCGTCGATGCCAGGAAGCATGAAGTCGGAAATAATAACGTCGTAGGGCTTTTCGGTCGCCAGTAGGTCGAGCGCCGACTCGGCGTCGTGAACGACGGTCACGCGCGCTAACGGCGCTAGTACGATTTGCAGAAGAGCGCACACATCTTGATCGTCGTCCGCGACCAAAACGCGCTTCGGCTCTCTTTTATTTTGAGACGGCAACTCGCTCACGTGTGATGTGTTCGGAGCGCCCGAAAGGTCGGCCTAGCCCGGCCGGATGCGGCCCGGTTAAAATTTCTTGGCGAAACGTGCTCGCCCCCGAAGCGGAGGCGGCCTTACGCACCCGGTCGAAAGCGGACGTTCCGATGGCCGTCATCGATCGCATTCTCTCCCCAACCTCATCGTTTCAAACGCGGTTCTTTTTCCTTGCCAAACGGTTTGTCGCCGGAGAGACGATCGCCTCGGCGCTCGCCGCCGTGCGGGAGCTCAACGCGGAGGGTTTGACCGCGACGCTGGATTTTCTCGGCGAAGATGTGGCCGACGTCGCGGAGGCGCGGCGCACGCGAGACACCTACGTGGAGATGCTGGCCGCGATCGAACGCGAGGCCGCCCGTACGAACGTCTCGGTCAAGCTGACGGCTTTGGGGCTGCTGGTCGACGAAACGCTTTCCGCGGGCTTCCTGACCGACATCGTGGAGCGCGCGAAACGGTTGCCCGACCCGTTCGTCCGCATCGACATGGAAGGCTCGGCGGTCACCGAAGCGACGCTGCGCGTCTTTGAGTCCGTGTACCAGCACGACGCCAACGTCGGCCCCGTGATTCAAGCCTATCTCAAGCGTTCGCCCGCGGACGTCGAACGCGCGATCGCACTCGGCGCGCGCGTTCGCCTCTGCAAGGGCGCGTACAGCGAACCCGACTCCGTCGCGCTGCAGGACATGCCCACGATTCGTAAGGCCTACCTACGACTCGCGGAAGCGTTGCTCACGCGCGGCACCTACCCCGGCATCGCGACCCACGACGAGCGGCTGATCGAAGCGGTCAAAGCCTTCGCCGCCGAACACGGCATCGGCAAGGACCGCTTCGAGTTCCAGCTCCTCTACGGCGTCCGCCCCGAACTGCAGCGCGCCCTCGTCCGCGACGGCCACAACGTCCGCGTCTACGTCCCCTTCGGAACGCACTGGGCCGGGTATTTTTATCGCCGCATCACCGAACGCCGTGAGAACGCGTTCTTCGTGCTTCGGTCTCTTGTGTCTCGGTAGTCTCGGGTCTGTGCCTGGGGCGGGCTCGTTGCGGCAACGGGTTCCGGGGACGCGCGCTTTTTTGCATCCGTGCAAAAAAGCTACTGCCTTCGCGTCCGCTCCCGCCATCCATGGCTCCGCGGCCGCCTCAGAGCCCCCGCAACCCATTGCCGCAACGCCC
>Ga0116229_10003839_pt1 | contig 24705 bp, 16 predicted proteins | sample S1TSphgellanicum_3_FD_87313 | JGI IMG/M metagenome (GOLD analysis project Ga0116229, IMG submission 87313) | Host-associated microbial communities from peat moss isolated from Minnesota, USA - S1T2_Fc - Sphagnum magellanicum MG | ecosystem: Host-associated > Plants > Peat moss > Unclassified... | reverse complement strand
GTAGTGCAGAGCCGGGCGGCCATCCGGCAGTGTGCGGATGGAATGGCGGGTCATCTCCGCCCATTGCGAATCGGTCAATGCGCCGAACGGCGCGTGCACGCGGCGGAGATAGGTTTCGGCGTCACGCGGGGTGGCGAAGGGCGGCACGTCGTTGATATAGACGGCGATGCGCAGCAGGGCGGCGCGTGGCAGGAACGGGCCAATATCGTTCAGCACCAATTTCTGGATCGGCTGGCCGGGGGCTGCTGCCACCATCATGCCGCAAATGCCGCCCAGCGAGGTGCCGACCCAGTGGACAGGGCGGTCGACAAAACTGAGCAAATGGGAGAGCGCCTGCACATAGCTGACCGGTTGATACAGCGCCGCATCCGGCAGCCAGTCTGATCGGCCACGGCCAGGCAGGTCGGGGCAGAGCACGTAGAAATCGCTGGCCAGGTTTTGCGCCAATTCGTCGAAGTCGCGGCCCTGGCGGGTGAGGCCGTGCACGCATATCACCGGCTGCGCGTGCGGATCGCCCCAGGCTGTGATGCCCATCCGGTAGAACGCCCCGTTCAGCAGGTAGCTGATGTGTATCTCGCGTGGCTGGATGGAAACAGTCATCGGTCGCCCCAATCTGCTGTGCCGTCGATGGTCCGCAATACGGGCCATTGAACCGAAGTGACGAAACGCCCGATACTCGGCTACACTCACCGACTCCTGCAAGAAGCACTCTATGGCCAAGACTGACCGCGACATTCCCCAGAACCTGCAGCCGCGCGCCGCCGATTACCGCTTCGACCTGGAATCGGTGTTGCGCAGCGTGGTGGGCCTGCGTGCCGATATTCCGGGCGATGCGTTCACCGCCGGTGCGCTGGGCACCGAGCGGGCGGGCAACGGCATCTGCATTCGCGGTGGCCTGATCCTGACCATGGCCTATCTGATCATGGAGGCGGAGAGCATCTGGCTGACCACCGCCGATGGCTGGGCGGTGCCGGGGCACGCGCTGGCGGTGGATGTGGAGACCGGGTTTGGCCTGGTGCAGCCGCTGGGCAAGCTCGGCATCGATGAGATGGCGATCGGCGACAGCAACGCCGTTCAGGCGGGCACCCCGGCCTTGCTGGCTGCGGCTGGCGGGCGGCATCGGACCATCGAGACCCAGGTGGTGGGCCGGCAGGAATTCGCCGGCTATTGGGAATATCTGATCGAGGACGCGTTTTTTACCGCGCCCGCCCACCCGTTTTGGGGCGGCGCCGGGCTGATCGGCGCCGATGGCAAATTGCTGGGCATCGGCTCCCTGATTCTCCAGCAGGGGGACGAGAAGGGCCGCCGGGTGGATATGAACATGGTGGTTCCCACCGGCCTGCTGACCCCGATCCTGGACGAGCTTACCCAATTCGGCCGGCTGAACCGCCCTGCGCGGCCCTGGCTCGGCATGTTCGCGATGGAGAGCGAGGAAGCGGTGGTGGTCGGCGGCGTAACCGAAGGCGGCCCGGCCGACAAGGCGGGGCTGCGCGCCGGCGACCGGGTGGTGGCGGTGGATGGCGACGAGGTGACCGATCTGGGCGGCTTGTGGCGCCGGGTATGGAGTGCGGGCACGGCGGGCGCGCGGGTACGAATGAGCGTTGGGCGCGACGACGATTTGCTGCATGTGACGGTGCATTCGGCCGATCGCGCCAGCTTTTTGCGCGCACCTCGGCTGCATTAGCGCGGGATGCGATCTGATCGGAATCGTTGTCGCGTGTCGCATCCCGCTTTAGTTCTTTGTTTTGGCGAGCATGTTCATCCGGCAGCTGACCGGGTTAGGTCGATAAAGACAGGCGAATAATCGAGGAGGCATGGCAGTGAGCATCAGCAGGCGCGGGCTGCACCGGGATGGGGTGGACGAGGATATCTCGATCGCCGGTCTGCTGGCCGGGCGCGGTGATCACACCCACCCGCTCCCGGCGGTCGCCTGAGCGCCTCTGCCCGCCGTAGACGGCGAGGCCGCAGGGCGGGCGCGGCGCTTTGGCGTGTCTGCCGCCTTGGTGCCTCTGCCGTTCTTCTGCTTGCCTGCGTCATCGCCTTCCTCTGCTGGCTGACGCTGCCGCCATCCAGTGCCACGTTGCGCATTGCCGGCCTGTCCGCGCCCGTTGCCATTACCATGGACAGCCATGGCATTCCGCGGATTACGGCAGCCACCGAGGCGGATGCGGCCGCTGCCTTGGGGTATGTGCATGCGCGCGACCGGATGTTCCAGATGGATCTGATGCGCCGCGCCGCCTCCGGCCGGTTGTCGGAACTCGCCGGGGCGCGGGCGCTGCCGCTGGACCGCATGTCGCGCACGCTTGGCGAGATGCAGCATGCGGAGCGTGCCTATCAGGCGCTGCCGGACCAGACCCGTGCTCTGCTGGTGGCCTATGCCGCCGGGGTGAATGCCTGGATCGCCCAGCGCGGCCGGTTCGCCGCGCCGGAATTTCTGCTGCTCGGCGCCCCTCAACCCTGGCGGCCGGTGGACTGCCTGTTGTGGAGCGAAACCGTTTCCCTGTGGCTATCGGATAATTTTCGTACCGAACTGGCCAATTTCGCGCTGTCGGGAAAATTGTCGGCCGAGAAAATAAGCCAGCTTTGGCCATCCCAGGCCGGCTCGCCGGCGCCTGACTCCGCCAGCCCGTCCCGCCAGGGTTTTCTGGACCGCACGCTTGGCCGCCTGCCCGGTTTCCCCGATCCGTTCACCTGGCCGAGCGAAGCCTCCAACGCCTGGGTGGTGGATGGCCGGCACAGCAACACCGGGGCACCGCTTCTGGCCGGTGACCCGCATCTGGCGCTGCAATTCCCGGCGATCTGGTACCTCGCCCGTATCGAGACGCCGGGCAATACGCTGGTAGGCGCCACCGCGCCGGGTGTGCCGTTCCTGATCATCGGCCGCAATGCCCATATCGCCTGGACCTTCACCACCGCGGGGATCGACACCCAGGATGTGTTCATCGAAACGCCGCTTCCCGGCGGGATGTATGCCACGCCAGCCGGTCCCCGGCCGTTCGAGATACGCCAGGAGCGCATTCATGTGCGTGGCGCGCCCGATGAGGTGCTGACCGTGCGGTCGACCCGCCATGGCCCGGTGATCAGCGATCGTCTGGGCGCCAGGAATGGGCCGGTGCTGGCGGTGGAAATGGCCCAGTACGACCGCCCCGATAGTGCCGCACCCGGCATTCTGGCACTTGATCATGCAGCAAATGTCGCAGAAGCGCAGGTGGCGGCTGGATTGATGACCGCGCCGGTGCAGAACCTGACCGTTGCCGACCAGCATGATATCGCCCTGTTCACCACCGGGGTGGTGCCGCTTCGCGGTTCCTGCGCGGCGGGTGCTGGGGCGGCCTGCGGTGGGGATGGCTCGACCGCGCCGGTTTCCGGCGCGGATGGCGTGCACGACTGGACCGGCTTTGTCGGCGGCGATCGGCTGCCGCATTTTGTCAGCCCGGCCAGCGGCGTGCTGGTCAATGCCAATGAGCGCACGGCGCCCGCCGATTTCCCGGTGTTTCTGGGCAGCGACTGGCACGCGCCCTGGCGCGCCCGGCGCATTCACCAGTTGCTCGACGCCAAGCCGATCCAGTCGATCGGCGATTTCCAGGCGATGCAGGCGGATGATGTGAGCGTATTCGCGCATGATATCCTGCCGAGCTTCGTCGCGCTGCCGCGCCAAAGCGGTGCGGCGGGGCAGGCGCAGGCCTTGCTGGCGCGGTGGGATGGCATAATGGCCGCGACATTGCCGCAACCCCTTATCTTCAACGCGGCCATTCAGCGTTTCGTCTCCCAGGTGCTGAAGGCCAACCATGTGCCGGAGCGGGATGCCGGGCCGTGGGCCGGGTTTGCCGCCTGGCTGCTCAGCCCGGCCGGCGGCGCCTGGTGCGGCGGGGATTGCCGGCCGGCCCTCGGCACGGCGTTGCGCGATTCGGTGGCGGGGCTTGCGGCCAGCTACGGGCCCGATCCCTCCGCCTGGCGGTGGGGCCAGGCGCATCAGGCCCTGTTTGCGCACCCGCTGCTTGGCGACCTGCCGGTGATCGGGCTGTTGGCTTCCCGGCATGTGGCGGTGCCCGGCGACGACACCACCCTGTTTCGCGGCGGCAATGGGGTGCTGGGGGATTTTGCCGCCCTGCACGGTGCGGCCTATCGCGGCGATTATGATCTGGCGGCGCCCGACCGCAGCCGGTTTATCGTGACGCCAGGGCAATCGGGCAATATTTTCAGCCCGCATGCCTGGGATATGCTGAAATACTGGGCGGTGGGGGCTACACTGGCCATTCCCCCGGCGCCAGATAGGGTGGAGCAAACCATCAGCCTGCTACCCTGATGCTTTCTCCATCCGGGGTTGACATGCAGGCAGGCTTCACAGGACGCGGGACTTGCCTGCATGATGTCAACAGCGTGAAACAAGCGGGAGCCGTTTTGAACTTCGGATGACCTATAAGCCGCCGCGCAGGCCCCAATTCTTCTACACGACGGCGCCTTTGCCGTGCCCGTATGTGCAGGGCAGGGTGGAGCGCAAGGTGGTGACCGAGATCACCGGCCCGGATGCGGATTCGCTGCATGACCGGCTTTCCCGCGCCGGGTTTCGTCGCAGCCACAACATCGCCTATGCGCCGGTTTGCCCTTCCTGCTCCGCCTGCGTGCCGATCCGCATCGATACCAGGCTGTTTGAGCCGGATAAGGGGCTGAAGCGGGTGGCGAAGGCCAATGAGGGCACTGAGGGATTCGAGGTGCCGGCGCGGGCGACGGCCGAGCAATTCGGGCTGTTCCAGCGCTACCAGCAAGCCCGCCACGGCGATGGCGATATGGCGACCATGGGGTTTTACGATTACCGCGCGATGATCGAGGATACGCCGATCGAAACGATGGTGATCGAGTTCCGCGATGCGGAGGATCGGCTGGTGGGCGCCTGCCTGGCCGATCGGCTGGGGGATGGGCTTTCTGCGGTCTACAGCTTCTTCGCGCCCGATCTGGCCAGGCGGTCTTTGGGCACCTTTGCTATCCTGTGGCTGGTGGAACGGGCCAAGGCGTTAGGGCTGCCTTATGTGTATCTGGGCTACTGGGTGCCTGAGAGCCGCAAGATGGCCTACAAGGCGCGGTTCCGGCCGAGTGAGATTTTGGCCGGCGGCAGCTGGCGCATGCTGACGGATGCCGATCTGCTCGACCAGGGCCAGAAGACCGGCACGGTGCTGGTGCCGGAAACCGTCGATCTGGCGTAAACGCGGGTAAGATAAGATAAGGCATCGTCGGCAAATACGTGTGTCGGCACGCCGACAAAGATGCCGCTTCAAACAAAGGCGCGAGGCGCCCGTTCGACCCCGCGGCCCGATTCGGCCAATGTCGAACCGGCCCTGAGGCGTATCGGGGTTTGTGCCCCAGGAGAACCGATACGCATGCCGGACGACGCGTTCGACGCCGATACGTTTCCAGAACAGCTCTATTTGATGGCCTTCGGCGATGTGCGCCAGGCGGTAGCGGATGGGTTGTTCCTCTCCGGCTATGTGCATTATGTCGCCTTCGGCAAGGCGGAAATCGAAGCCGGGATGCGCCATTCGCCGTTCACCGGCGGGCCGCCGGGATTGATGCGATCGATCCTGCCGCCCGCGATTCCGAACGAGCCTGTTCCTGCCTCGCCTGAACCTTCTCATCTGCCGGCCTCCGTGACTGCGATTGCCTATACGCCGCCGCCAGATGATCCGGCGGCGCGCACGAACACCGCGCAGTTTGCCGAAGATCTCTATCTCGCCTTGAACCCGGATGTCGCGGCGCTGGTGGCGCAACGGGTGTTCGCCAGCGGCCGCGCCCATTATCTGGCCGAGGGCCAGGCGCAGGAGCAGGCCGGCGAGCGGCCCAGCATCGTCGATGATGCGCTCTATGAAGATGCGCTGCCGCCGGGCACTGGCTGCGAGGTGGACACCAGCACATTCGATAGCGAGAGTTATTTTCTGCTATATCCGGATGTGTTGCAGGCCCTGGGCAATGCGCCTGAGGCGGCCAGGAGCCATTGGGTGCATTATGGGCGGTTCGAGGGCCGTGTCGGCACCGGGATCGCGCCCTATCGTAGCTGGCGGGCGCGGCCGGCGGAGCTGCTGGCCAAGCCGTTCGGCATAAATCTGTTCGGGCCGTTTGCGGCGACGAGCGGGCTGGGAACCGCCGCACGCGGGTTGTTGCGGGCGATACAGAGCATCGGCATAGCCACTGAGCTGCATCCTTTCGATGTGAGCCGGGCAATCCCCCGCATTACCACGGCAGAGCGCAACCGCAAGCCGACCTATCGCTGCAATCTGCTATTGGCCAATGCCGATCAGATCGCCCAGCTGACATCGTTGTATCCGCAAGGGCATTTCGACGATGCCTATAATATCGCCGTCTGGGCCTGGGAGCTCGCGGCGTTCCGGCCAGACTGGTATATGAGTTTCGCGCCGCTGGACGAAGTATGGACCAATAGCGGATTCGAGCTCGACAGCATCGGCGCCATTGCCCCGGTGCCGGTGCACAAGATCAGGCTGCCGGTGGAAGTGGCGGCCGCTTCGGCGCGCGACGGCCGCGACATTTTTGGCATTCCGCGCGACCGGCTGGTGTTTCTGATGGCGTTCGACGTGGGCAGCACCTCGGCGCGGAAAAATCCCGGCATGGTGATCGAAGCGTTTCGCGAAGCCTTCCCCGGCGACGAGAACGTTTTTCTGGTGATCAAATTCCATTCGACCACGGTTGAGCCGAGCATCACCCGCCAGCTGACCAGGGCGCTGCGCGGGGCCGATAATGTGCTGGTGATGGCCGACATGTTGTCGGAGGCGGATATGGCGCTGCTGCGCGCGGCGTGTGACTGCTTTGTCTCCGCCCACCGCAGCGAGGGGTTCGGCCTGAATATCGCCGAGTTCATGGCGCTGGGCAAACCGGTGATTGCCACGCAGTATTCGGGCAATCTGGAATTTTTTGACGAGAGTGTCGGCTATCCGGTGGCGTATGACCTCACCGAGGTGAAGGCGCAGGCCGGGCCTTATATGCCGCATTATGTCTGGGCGGATCCGAAGAAGGACTCGCTGATCGGCCAGTTCCGTGCGGTCTATCAGGATCAGCCGGGGGCCTGGGCGCGCGGTCGGCGTGCGGCGCAGAGAATGCGCGAACAGTTCAGTGTGGAACGGATCGGCCACGAGATACGCAGGCGTCTGCTGGCGATTGGCCTTGCATCGGATAAGCCGCCATTTCTGGAGTGGCTCGGCAAGACGCGCGGCATGGTGGGGGCGGCACCGCTGGCGGCGCTGAACGCGCAGCAGCGCCAGGCGATTGCGGCGCTGGGGATGCGGCTGCCGGTGATCAGCCTTGTCGTGCCGGTCTACAACGTGCCGGCGCAGTTCCTGGAAGCCTGTGTGGTGTCGGTGATACGCCAAAATTATCCGTTCTGGGAATTATGCCTGTGCAACGATGCCAGCACCGATCCAGCCACGCTGGATGTGTTGCGGCGGCTGCAAGGGGTCGATCCACGGATAAAGATACGCCATGTGCACGCCAATCGTGGGATTGCCGGTGCCTCCAACCTTGCGGTGGAGATGGCCACTGGCGCGTTCATCGCCATGCTCGATAACGACGATACGCTGCATCCCGATGCGTTGCTGGCGGTGGCCAGGGCGTTGTTCGCCGACGGCGATATCGATGTGATCTACACCGACGAGGACAAGATCGATGAGCAGGGCAGGCTGATCGACACCTATTACAAGCCGGACTGGTCGCCGGAACATCTGGAATCGGTGATGTATGTGCTGCACATGCTGGTGGTGCGCAAGCGGCTGTTTCTGGAGATCGGCGGGTTCCGCGACGCGTATTCCGGCGCGCAGGATTATGATCTGATGCTGCGCCTGTCGCGCCATACGCAGCGTGTGCACCACATTCCGCAGGCTTTGTATCACTGGCGGGCGGTCGCCGGCTCGGCCGCTTCGATGGTGGACGCAAAACCCTATGCGTTGCAGGCGGGGTTCCGGGCGCTGTCGGATCATGTGGCGGAGAAACATGGCGATCGCGGCTGGGTGGAAGATGGCTTGCTGCCAGGCACCTTCCGGGTGCGGCGCAAGATATCGGGGCGGCCGCGGGTTTCGCTGCTGATCCTGACCAATAATGGCGATCTGGAGCTGCCGGGGCGGGGGCGGTTCCATATGGTGGATAACCTGGTCGATTCGATCCTGCGACGTACCAGCTATCGCAATTACGAGATCGTTGTTGTCGATAACAACAAGGTCTCGCCCGCGCAGGTCGCGCGGTTCAGGTCATTGGGTGTCAGGGTAGAGAATTTTGCCGGCCCGGTGGTGCCGTTCAATTATGCGGCGAAGGCGAATTACGCGCTGCGCATGTGCCGCACCGAGCATCTGGTGATTTTGAACGATGACATGGAGATTATCAACGAGGAGTGGCTGAGCGCCCTGCTCGAGTTGAGCCAGGATCCGGAGGTGGGTGCGGTGGGCGCGCGCCTGCTGCATGCCGATGGCACGATCCAGCATGTGGGCTGCGTGATCGGCGTGAATGGCGGCAGCGCGCATGTGTATCATTCCTTTCCGGGCGATTTTGTGGGGTATAACGGATTCACCCACCTGATCCGCAATTACGCGGCGGTGACCGGCGCCTGTTTCGCCACGCGCAAGAGCGTGATGTCGCAGGTGGGCGGATTCGACGAGAGTTTCGCGATCGATTTCAACGATATCGATCTATGTTTGAAGATCATCGAGAACGGCTACCGGATTGTGTATACGCCGTATTGTTCGCTGTTCCATTTCGAGGGCGCATCGGCCAAGCGGGTGACCCAGAACAAGGACGAGCGGCGTCGCTTCATTACCCGCTGGGCGCGGTATATGGAGAATGACCCTTATTTCAATCCGAATTTTTCCAGAAGCCGGTTTGATTTTACCGTCGCCTGAGCCGCGCGGAGGCAGCTGCGCGGCCGCGAAAGCCGGGCGGCGTCTTGTTGCCAAATGATGGCTTTTTGGTACATGATGCAACGACCGGGAGCGTTGTGATGAGCATCACCATTACCGCCTTTGAACGGTCACCCGATCGCGGCCGCGGGCTGGCGCGGGATATGCGCGTGCGCTGGGCGCTGGAGGAAGTGGGGCAGGCGTACGATGTTCATCTGCTTTCCTTCGGTGAGATGAAGGAAGCAGCGCATCGTCGGCTGCATCCATTCGGGCAGATTCCAACCTATCAGGACGGCGATCTCGTCCTGTTCGAATCCGGGGCGATCGTGTTGCGCATCGCGGAGCGCCATGCCGGCCTGTTGCCAGAGGACGCGAATGGCCGGGCGCGCGCCATCGCATGGATGTTTGCCGCCCTCAATACATTGGAGCCGCCGATTCAGGAGCGCGGTATGGCCATGCTGCTGGAGCGCGACACGGCCTGGTTCGAGGCGCGCTTGCCGATGCTGGAGGATCGCGTCCGTGTCCGGCTGGGCGACCTCTCCACGCGGCTTGGCGATGCCGACTGGCTCGACACTGCGTTCAGCGCCGGCGATCTGCTGATGGTGGCGGTGCTGCGCAGGTTGAATGCTTCGGGCTTGTTGGAGGCCTATCCGAACCTCGCCGCCTATGTCGCCCGAGGGGAAGCGCGGCCCGCCTTCAAACGCGCCTTCGCCGATCAATTGGCGGTGTTCCACCGTCACTCACCGCCAGGCTGACAGGGCTCCGCCGCACGCGTGAAAACCTGCGCTGGCTGGGGCGGGAGGATTCGAACCTCCGCATGGTGGAATCAAAATCCACTGCCTTACCGCTTGGCGACGCCCCAACGCGCCCCGTCATTAGGTGGCGTCAGCCCTCCCGTAAAGTCCCTGGCCAGAGCGCGCCGCCCCAGCACCACCAGCCGGGCCGGGCGAGGGCGGCGGCTGCGTGCTCGGCCTGCGGGGCAGAGTCGAACAGGGCGAAGCAGGTGGCGCCTGAGCCGCTCATTCGGGCAAGCCGGCAGCTGGGCACGCCGCGCAATGCCGCCAGCACCTCGCCGATCGCCGGGCAGAGGGAAAGGGCCGGCGCCTCCAGGTCGTTGCCCAAGGCCGCCAGATCGGCCGCCATCGCCGCGGCGCTTGGCCAGCCGGCAGGCAACACGGCCGGCTGCGAAAATGCGGGAGCCCTGGCGCGAAAGACGCTTTGGGTGGACAGCGCCACGCCAGGATTGACCAGCACCATGCCGCATTCGGGGATTGATGGCGCGTCCCCCAGACTCTCGCCAACGCCGCGCATATGCTGGGCGCCTGGGGCCATGCAGACCGGCACATCGGCCCCAAGCCGCGCCGCAAGCCCCGACGGAACAGCAACGCCCCATAGCCGCGCCAGCAGCCGAAGGGCGGCCGCCGCGTCCGAAGACCCGCCACCGATCCCAGAGGCGATCGGCAGATGCTTGTCCAGGGTGATCCGCGCCCCGCGCTGCTCGCCGGTGGCCTCCGCCAGCGCGCGCGCCGCGCGCAGCACCAGATTATCGGGTTCCGCGCGCAGGCCGGCGGCGAACGGGCCATTCAGCGCCAGGCTCAGCTCATCCGCGGGCGCCGCGCTCAGCCGGTCATGCGCGCCGGCAAACACCACCAGGCTGTCGAGCAGATGGTAGCCGTCCGCCCGCTTGCCGGTGACCAGCAGCGTCAGGTTGATCTTGGCGGGCGCTGGCTCGGAAAGGCCTATTTGCCGACGCCTTTCAGCCTCGATTCGATCCTGGCCTGGTCTTCCGGATCGGGTTTTAACACCAAGGCGCGGCGCCACTGGTCTTCGGCTTCCAGATGCCGGCCGGCATCCCAATAGGCGTCGCCGAGATGGCCGGTGATGCTGGGGTCTTCAGGCTCCATCTCCGCCGCCTTTTCCAGCAGACGCAGCGCCTCCTTGGTGTCGCCCTGGCGCAGTTTCACCCAGCCGAGGCTGTCGATAATCGCGCCGTCATTCGGCCTGGCGGTGAGCGCCTTCTGGATCATCTCCTGCGCCAAAGGCAGGTTCTGGTTCCGGTCCGCCATCGAGTAGCCCAGGAAATTCAGCACGTAAGGCTGGTCCGGCGAAAGCTCCAGCGCGCGGTTCATGTCGGCCTCGGCGCGCGGCCATTCATGCGCCCGCTCCAGTGAGGAGCCGCGCGCGTAAAACAGCACCCAGTCGGAGGGGCCTGGGTGGCGCAGCATGGCAATCGCCCGGTCATACGCATCCACCGCTTCGGGAAAATGCTTCTCGTCGGCCAGGGTGTCGCCAAGCTGGGTCAGCGGCTCTGGCCGGTCGGGATAGGAATTGGCCAGTTTCTGCAACAATCTGGTGGCATCGTTTGGCCGGTTGTCGTGTTCGTACAGGCTGGCCAGCCGCAATTGCACCACCGGCCAGAGCGGATCGGCGGGGGAAATGTCTTCCAACTCGGCGGCGGCCAGGTGGGTCTGCTTATGGTTGCTGGCGATCTCGGAGGCCAGCAGATGGGCGTCGGTCATCCCAGGCTCCAGCTGCAGCGCCAGCTGAACCAGAAGGGTCGCCACGTCATGCCCTTCCTCACCCTTCAGGGCGGCCGCCACCTCGACATAGGCTTGCGCCATGCCCTGCAGAGCAGTGGGGGCGTGGGCATGATCCAGCGCGCCGATCAGGCCAGGGCCGGCAATGCCGAGTTCCGGCGTGGTGCGAATGGCGGCATCGATGGTGGCGCGGGCGGCTGCCTTGTCGCCGGCGCGGGTCTGCCAGCTTGCCAGGATCTGGGCGAATTGCAGGCTTGGCTGTGCCTGGGCGTGGGCCAGGTCGGTATAGAGCCGCTGCGCCAGACCATCGCGATGGGCGGCATCGGCGATCAGGGCGGCATGCAGCAGGCAAATGGCACCGAGCCGGCCGCTGGTCAGCGCCGGCTGCAGCGTGTCCATGGCCCGATCGGGAAACCCTTGTGCCTGCTGCACCCAGGCCATCATCAGCGGCTTGATTGCGTCGGTCAGCGGGTCATGCGGCAACTCGGCAAAAGCCAGTTCGGCGGCCTGCCAGTTCCCGGCGCGGGCGGAGAGGGTGGCCAGCAGCAACGCGGCGACGGGGTTTTCCGGCAGGCTGCGTGCCAGGGTGCCGGCCTCCGGCGACCCTGCCAGCAATGCCAGCACGAAGGCGTCACTGCGCAGATCGGTGCTGTCAGGGTCCGCCGCCAGCGCATCCTGCATCCGCGCCGCCGCCAGCTTGACGTCACCCTGGTGGGCGGCGAACTCGGCCACCAGAAAGGCGCCGGGATTGGCCGCGTGAGCGGCCGGGGCGATTGCAGCCGCCAGGGCGAGGGCGAGAGAAAATGTCTTCATCAGCGAAGCCTAGCGCAACCACCCCCCAGGAAGAAAGCCAATGCGTTGGCACTCACCCCTACATGCCGCCGGGATATACCGGGCCGCCGCCGCCCTCCGGCGTTGTCCAATCGATGTTTTGGGTCGGATCCTTGATGTCGCAGGTTTTGCAATGCACGCAGTTTTGCGCGTTGATCTGCAAGCGCGGCTGGCCTTCCTCCACCCCTACCGCCTCATACACGCCAGCGGGGCAGTAGCGGCTTTCCGGGCTCTTGTACTCATCCCAATTCACCCCGAGCCAGCGCGACGGATCGCGCAGGCGCAGATGGACCGGCTGATTTTCCTCATGGTTGGTGTTGCTGATGAATACGGAGGACAGACGATCGAATGTCAGAACGCCATCCGGTTTCGGATAGACGATTTTCGGCGCGTCCGCTGCCTTGGTCAGGCTCTCATTGTCGCTATGCGGATTGTGCAATGTCCATGGTGCCTTGCCACGCAGTACGAAGGTATCCAGGCCTGAATAAAGCAAGAATCCGTAAAGGCCGAATTTGGCAAAGGCGGGACGCAGATTACGTTCCTTCTGCAGCTCGGCATATAACCAGCTGGCGCGGAATTTCTCCGGATAGGCGGCCAGTTCCGCCGGGCGATCGCCGGCCAGGGCTTCGGCCACCGCCTCGGCGGCCAGCATGCCGGATTTCATCGCGCAATGCGTGCCCTTGATCTTGGGCAGGTTCAGGAACCCCGCCGAATCGCCGATCAGCGCGCCGCCCGGAAACACCAGTTTCGGGATCGATTGGAAACCGCCTTCCGACAATGCGCGCGCGCCATAGCTGATGCGCCGTCCGCCCTTGAAATGCGGCGCCATATGCGGGTGGGTTTTCAGCCGCTGCATTTCGTCGAACGGTGATAGCCAGGGATTCTTGTAGTCCAGACCGACCACATAACCGAACGACACCAGCCCATCACCGAAATGATACAGCCACGATCCGCCATAGGTGGCGGAATCCACCGGCCAGCCGACCGTGTGCATGATGAAGCCCGGCTGATGATTTTCGCGTGGTATCTCCCACAATTCCTTGATGCCCAGCCCGTAGGTCTGCGGATCGACGCCCGCGCGCAGGTTGAACTTGTCCATCAGCTGCTTGGACAAGGACCCGCGACAGCCTTCGCCGAACAGCGTGTAGGCGGCGCGCAACTCCATGCCGGGCGCGTAATTCGGCCCGTGCTCGCCCTCGCGGGTGATGCCCATGTCGCCGGTGGCAACACCCACCACCCGCCCCTCTTCGATCAGCAATTCCGCCGCCGCGAAGCCGGGATAGATTTCCACCCCCAGCTCTTCGGCCTGGGTGCCCAGCCAGCGCACCACGTCGCCCAGGCTGACGATGTAATTGCCGTGGTTGTTCATCTGCGGCGGGGTGATCGGCGATTTGATCGCGCGGTTCCTGGTGAGAAAGACGAAATGGTCTTCGCGGGCCTCGGTCAGCAGCGGCGCGCCGCGCTCGCGCCAGTCCGGCAGCAATTCCGCCAGAGCGCGCGGCTCGATCACCGCGCCGGAGAGGATATGGGCGCCGACTTCGCCGGCCTTCTCCACCACGCAGACCGAGGCATCAGGTGCCAGCTGCTTCAGCCGGATCGCCGCCGCCAGCCCGGCGGGGCCGGCGCCCACGACCAGCACATCGAACTCCATCGCCTCGCGATCACTCATGCCGTACTGCTCTCCTTCGCCGCCTGACCTATTAGGCAACCCCCAGGCGCAAAGGAAGACGGCTTGGCGGCTTTGCGCAAACCGGTATCCTGGCGTCCATGGATATGCTGGCCGCCCTGAGATTGCAGATCGCGTGGGGCGCCGATGAAGCCCTGGATGATACGCCCATCGATCGCACCCGCGCGATCGCCGCGCCGCCCATGCGGGCGATCCCGCCGGCTCCGCCCGTACAGCCGCCGCGAATCGGCCCGGTTGGCCGCGCCCAGGCGGTGGCGGATGGCGCCCACACCAGAGAGGCGCTGCGCCGGGCGCTGGAGATGTTCGCCGACTGCCCGCTGGCCACCACCGCCACCAAGCTGGTGTTCTCCGACGGCAACCCGGAGTCGGGGCTGGTTCTGGTTGGCGAGGCGCCCGGCGCGGAAGAAGATCTGGCGGGACTGCCCTTTGTCGGCGCCAGCGGCCAGTTGCTCGACCGCATGCTGGCCTCGATCGGCCTCACCCGCGCCGATCTGCTGATCACCAATCTGATCCCCTGGCGCCCGCCCGGAAACCGGCCGCCCACCGATACCGAGGTGCAGACCTGCCTGCCCTTCCTGCTCCGCCATCTCACATTGCTGCGCCCCCGGATGATCGTCAGCCTGGGCGCGCTGTCCACCCGGGCGCTCACCGGACGGACCGACGCGATACGGCGGCTGCGTGGCCGCTGGCACCAGGTTGCGATCCCCGGCCTGCCGGAACCGGTTCCCCTGCTGCCGATGTGGCACCCTGCCTATCTTCTGCGCACACCTGGAGCAAAAAAAGAGGCTTGGACAGACCTGATTGCCCTCAAACGACGCGTTGATGACAATTGAGGCAAGTCTAGGGCCTCTTCTTCATAAGCACTTGCTGCAATTGCAAACTGCTTAACTCACTTAGCAGCTGCACAATACGGCATGGATGACGCTGGCCGATTTTAGTATTGCGCCCCGGCTTCGAATGCTGTTAACGCGTCTTTCATGCGAGGGATCGGTCTCACCATCTCGCGCCTGTCCGCTACCCGCTTTGTTCTTGCGGGTGCTGCAATCCTGGCTGGTTCCGCATTGCGGCCGGCTCACGCGGAGAGCAGCGGCGGGCCGGCGTCACACCCTGACGAAACCGCTATGGCCGTGCCACGGGTCAATCCGCCGGCAGGGGCCAACGGGATCGGTTTGCCACAGCCGCTCGCACCCAGCGAGGCGGCACGTATCCGGCGTATTTTCGCCTTGCAGCGGCGGAACCAGATCCCCGCGGCGATCGCCGAAACCGCCAGACTGAGAGATACCACCCTGCTCGGCCATATTCTCGCCGACCGCATCACCCTGCAACCAGCCAGGGTGGCCGCGCCGGCGCTTTCTGATTGGCTGGGCCGCTACGCCGATTTGCCGGATGCCTGTGCGATCTATGCGCTGCTGCTGAAAAAGCTTCCTGCCGGGGCAAAGGCGCCGCCAGCGCCCGCCACTGCCGCTTTGGCGTCCTCCAGCGATCCGATAGTGGCGGTTGCCATGGCGCCGGAGTCGGGTGCCGCCCGCATCGCGTTCGTGCGTGGACGCGATGAAGCCGCGTATCGGTTAGGGCGAGAGGCCTTTGAGCGATCGCTTGGCCGCGACGGCCAGGCAGCCTATGTGGCCGGCCTTGCCGCCTGGCGCAGACACACCTTCCGGGCCGCCGCCACCTTGTTCGAATCGGCATCGATGGCGCCGAATGCGGGGCCTGGGCTGCGGGCGAGTGCCGCGTTCTGGGCCGGGCGCGCCCATCTGCGGGATTATGTGCAAACCGGCAGGGATGCCGATGCCTGGCGGCCCTGGATGGTCCGTGCGGCGGCCGAACCGCATACGCTCCATGGCATGCTGGCACGCCGCATGCTCGGCCTGAACCTCAAAGGCGGCGGCCACCCCATTTTGGGCCAGGCCGATCTGGATGCCATCGCCGCCACGCCGCAAGGCCACCGTGCCTTCGCCCTGTTGCAAGTGGGCCAGCCAGTCCGCGCCGATGCGGAATTGCGGCATCTCTGGCCGGAAACCCAGGGCAAACCCGCCTTGGCGCGCGCCTTGTTCATGGTGGCCAGCGCGGCCGGCCTGACCAATCTGGTCTCCGACCTGTCGGGTATTGTCGATGTGGCGGAAGCCGATTTGCCAGTGCCGAATTTGCGGCCGCGTGGCGGCTTCCGGCTCGATCCCGCGCTGGTTTATGCGGTGGCCCATGTCGAATCGAATTTCGACTCCCGCAGTGTTTCAGGAGCCGGCGCACATGGGCTGATGCAGCTTATGCCGGTTGCCGCCAGCGCCATCTCCGGCCATCGCGGTGCCGCGAACCTGCTTCAGGATCCGGCGCAAAACCTGAAAATCGGCCAGGATTATCTGACCTATCTCAGCCGCGCCGATCTGGCGGGCGACGATTTGCTACGCGTGCTCGCCAGCTATAATTCAGGCCCTGGCGCGGTGCAGAAATGGGCGAAAGCGGCCGATGACGATCCGCTGCTGTTCCTGGAGACGATCCCGAGCGACGAGACGCGCCATTTCGTGCAGCAGACGCTGACAAATCTATGGTTTTATGCGGCGCGGTTCTCCCTGCCATCGCCGAGCCTGGATGCGCTGGTTGCCGGAACCTGGCCGCGTTTTTCGCCAGAAATCCGAACCCCGCTGCATGCAACGCTACATTAGGCTTGACGCATGTCGCGCATCGATGAAACCCGGCCGTTTCTGCCCGTCAATATCGCGGTGCTGACCATATCGGACACGCGCGACGAAACCAACGATACATCCGGCGACACGCTGGCGCAGCGCATTCTCGCCGCTGGTCACCGCATTGCCGCGCGCGCGATCGATCGTGACAATGCGGATGCCATCGTTGCACGCTTGCGCGGCTGGATTGCCGATCCCGAGATCGACGTGGTGATCACCACCGGCGGCACCGGGGTGACCGGGCGCGACGTGACACCGGAAGCGTTCGATCGTGTTCTGGAAAAGCGAATCGAAGGTTTTGGCGAGCTGTTCCGCATGCTGAGCTACCAGAAAATCGGCACGTCGACGATCCAGTCACGCGCGATGGCAGGTGTCGCACAGGGCACCTATCTGTTCGCGCTGCCCGGCAGCACCGGCGCGGTGAAGGATGGGTGGGACGACATTCTGGTATGGCAACTGGATTCGCGTCACCGCCCCTGCAATTTTGTCGAGCTCATGCCGCGGCTGACGGAAAAATAGAGCATCATCCGACCAAACGGGGTCACCCGCCGGATAAAGATGCTCCCGCCCGCTGCCGCAATCATCTTGATCAGAACAGGCTCGTTTGCGGATCTTCTTCCGGGTCGGTGGGCGGTTCTTCGACAATGCCCTCTGGTGCCGGCACATTTTCGATCACATGCGTCATCTCGACGGCCCGCAGAAAGCGCCTGGCCAATGCGCCGTACAGCGCGCGGCGGCACACCAGGCGGGATACGCCGAAGGCCAGGAACGATGTTGCCATCAACGGGATGGTCATGTCCTGGTTGTCGGTCATTTCCATCACGATCACCGCCGCGGTGATCGGCGCCTGCACCACGCCCGAAAAATACGCGACCATCCCCAACAGCACCACCGCGCCGGGCGGCGCTGATGGCAGCATCTGGGCAATCACCCGGCCAAGTCCGGCGCCCACCGCCAGGGATGGCGCAAAGATGCCGCCTGGTATGCCGCTGCAATAGGAAACGATGGTTGCTGCCAGTTTCAGCACGAAGAACTGGCCAGGCAAATGCGACTGGCCGGCCACCAGAGCGCGCGCCTGTGCATAGCCGGTGCCGTAGGTGGTGCCGCCGGACATCAGGCCAAGAACGGCCAAGGCCAGGCCGCACAGCGCGGCGAAGGCGATCGGCCGGCTGGCGACGAATTTGCCGGCGCGGCCGGGCAGGCCACGGGCCGCCCGGATGAGGGTTGCCGAAAACACGCCGCCTGCCAGGCCGCCCGCCACCGCGCAGGCGATCACCGCCAGCCAGCCGACGCCAAGCGGCAAGGTGGCCGAGGTGACGCCGAAATAGGTGTAATTGCCCATCAGCGCCAAAGTGGAGATGCCGGCGATGATCACCGCGGTGAGCACCAGGCCGCTGGTGCGATGCTCGAAGGTGCGGCTGAGTTCCTCGATGGCGAACACGATGCCGGCCAGCGGCGTGTTGAACGCCGCCGCGATCCCGGCGGCACCGCCCGCCAGCACCAGCGCCCGCTGTTCGGCGGCACGCGGCAAGGCAAGGGCCTGCCCAAGCGCCTGCATGATCGAGGCGCTGACTTGCACGGTTGGCCCCTCACGGCCGATCGAGGCGCCGGAGGCCAGGCCGAGCAGGGTCAGCACGATCTTGCCGAAGGCCACCCGAAGCGACAGCACGGCACGCACCTTCGCCGGATCGCGCATTTCCAGCGATGCGATCACCTGCGGTATGCCGCTGCCTTGCGCGCCGGGGAAAACATGCCGTGTCAGCCACACGGACAGGGCGAGGCCGGCAGGTGCGATGGCCAGCACCAGATAGGGGCTGAACGCCAGGCCATGGTGGAAGATGGCATCGGCCTGGTTGGCGGCCCAGGCGAAGGCAATGGCCACCAGGCTCACCAGCACGGCGCCGACCCAGAATACCACCCGCCTCAGCCAGGTTCGCAGCGATAACAATGGCGAGCGCCGCAGGCGGCGATAAGCGGCTCGGTCTCTGAGCTTCATGCGTCAGTCATCCTGGGTAAGGGCAGCATCGGCAATATGTGCGTCAGCCCGCCGATAAGCTGCCCGTCAGTAAGGTTCATCCAAAAAAAGGCGTATGTTCCTAATTCGTTCTTGACAGACGCCAGAAAGCTGCGCGATGCAGGAACGTGAACGAAGTGGGAACCTACCATGCAGCTTGCCCGGGCGTCTCATTCTGCGGCAGCATCCGTCGCGCCGGACCATATGCGTATGCCCAGCCAGGCGGTGCGTGGCCGCGGCGCGGTGGGCAATCCAGCCAACCGCTTTGAGTCGCAGGTGCTGGAGCCGTTCGACGATGGCTGGGACACGCTGGACGGGCTCGCCGATCTACCGCCCTTGCAGACGACACTCACCAAAGACGCCAGCAAGTCGGTAATCTCCTGGAACACATCCCCCGATCTCGGCTTTGATCGGGCGATCAACCCGTATCGCGGCTGCGAACATGGCTGCGTGTATTGCTATGCGCGGCCGTCCCACGCCTATCTGGGCTACTCCCCTGGGCTGGATTTTGAAACCCGGCTTGTGTTCAAGCCCGATGCCGCTGCACTGCTGGAAAAGGAACTCCGCAAGCCGGGCTACGAGGCCAGGCCGATGGCGCTGGGCTCGAACACCGATCCGTACCAGCCGGTGGAACGCACCCTGAAACTCACCCGGTCGGTGCTGGACGTGCTGGAGCGGTTTGGCCATCCCGTCAGCATCGTCACCAAATCGGCCGGCGTGCTGCGCGATATCGATATCCTGCAGCGCCTGGCGGCGCGTGGCCTGGTGCGGGTGTATCTCTCCGTCACCACGCTGGATGCCAGGCTGGCCAGGACGATGGAGCCGCGCGCGGCCACGCCGGAACGCCGGCTGGCGGCGATTGCCGCATTGAGCCAGGCCGGCGTGCCGGCCGCCGTTCTGGCCGCCCCGATGATCCCCGGCCTGAACGATGCGGAGCTGGAAAAGATTCTCGAGCGCGCCTCCCGCGCCGGGGCGCGCCAGGCCGGCTATGTGCTGCTTCGGCTGCCGCATGAATTGCGCCAGATGTTCGAAGCCTGGCTCGCCGAACATTATCCCGACCGCGCCCGCCATGTGCTGAGCCTGGTGCGCGACACCCGGGCCGGCCAGTTGACTGATAGCCGCTACCATAGCCGCTTCATGGGGCAGGGCCCTTATGCGGACCTGCTGGCCAAGCGCTTTGCGCGCGCCGCGCGCCAATGGGGTTTTGAGGAGCGCACGCCCCTGGAAACCCGCCACTTCGCCCCGCCTGGAGACGTGCGCGCTGCCGTGGCCCCGCAGCTTTCCCTGTTCTAGCGCGGCGGGGCCGAAGCGGCACGCGCATTTGCAGGCGCAAGCGCCTGGCACAGGCTTTGCGGCTATTGAACAATCGCTGCACTGCAACCATCCTCTGGCCCTGTTCGATAGCGGCTCACGAGGAGAGAGCGATGCCCAAGACGCTGCTTCTTCTCGCCTTTTCCCTCGCCATGCTGCCTGGTTTGCAAGCGGTGGCGCAGCCGAACATGGGGCCGCCCGCGGTAGGCGTCGCCCGCGCCGAACGCACGCCCATTGTCGAGACCAACGAATTCATCGGCCGTGTCGATGCGGTCAGCCGGGTGGCACTGGTGGCGCGCGTGACTGCCTTCCTGGAGCAGCGTCTGTTCACCGAGGGCAGCGAGGTGAAGCAGGGCGACCTGCTCTACAAGCTGGAGGAGGGGCCGTTCCAGGCTGATGTGATGGCCAAGCAGGCCGCCCTCGGCCAGGTCGACGCGTTGTTGCAGAACGCCAACCTCACCCTCGGCCGGCAGCAGGCGCTGCTCAACACGCCGGCTGGCCAGCGATCGACCTATGATTCCGCGCTGGCCCAGCAGCGCAGCCAGGCGGCGCAATTGTTGGCGGCACAGGCAAATCTGCGCACCTCCAACATCAATCTGGACTACACGCAGATCAAGGCGCCGATCAACGGCCGGATCAGCCGCACCAATATCACCGAGGGCAACGTGGTCGGCCCCACCACCGGCACGCTGGCGACCATTGTCAGTCAGGACCCGATGTATGTGGTCTTCCCGGTCTCCTCCCGCGCCTTGCTGGAGCTGCGCCAGCGATATGCGGCCAGTGGCGGCTTCAATGCGGTAAAGATAAAAATCCGGCTGCCGAATGGGCGCATCTACGCGCAGGACGGCAAGATGGATTATATCGACCCCAGTATCTCCGCCAGCACCGACACGCTGAATGCGCGTGCCGTTCTGCCCAACCCGGAGGCGGCCGACGGCACGCGTGAACTGATCGACGGTGAATTTGTCCAGGTGCTGGTGCAGGGCCTGACACCGATCGAGGTGCTGGGCGTGCCGCGCACCGCCATCCTCTCCGACCAGACCGGCGACTATGTCTACACGCTCGGCGAAGACAACAAGGTTCAGCAGACCCGCGTGCAGCTTGGCCAGTCCACCCCGGCCATCGCCGCCATCGTCAGCGGCCTGACGGAGGGGCAGATGGTGATCACCGAGGGCATTCAGCGCGTGCACCCTGGCATTACGGTGGTTCCCGGCCCGGCAACGCCCGCACCCCATACGGCACCGTAGAAATGCCGCGCGCATGATCTCCGCGGTTTTTGTCGATCGGCCGCGGCTGGCGATCGTGATCGCCCTGGTGATTACCATTGCCGGGCTGATTTCGCTCACCCGCATTCCGGTGGCTCAGTTCCCCGACATCGTGCCGCCGCAGGTGCAGGTTTCCGCCACCTATCCTGGCGCTTCGGCGGCCGATGTGGAAGCCTCCGTCGCCCAGCCGATCGAGGCGCAAGTGGTTGGCGTGGACAAGATGCTCTATATGAAGAGCACCAATGCCAATGATGGCACCTACAACCTCACCGTCAGCTTCGCGCTCGGCACCAATCCGGACATCAATACCGTCAATGTGAACAACCGGGTGCAGACGGCATTGGCCGAACTGCCGGCGGAGGTTCAGCAGGAAGGCCTGAAGGTTCAGAAAGCCAGCAGCGCCATTCTGGAATTCGTCAATTTCTTCAGCACGTCCGGCAAGCAGGACACGCTGTTCATTACCAACTACATCACCATCGGCGTGCTGGACGAGATTTCCCGCATCAACGGCGTTGGCCAGGCGCAATTATTCAGCCAGCAGCAATATTCGATGCGAATCTGGTTCGATAGCCAGCGTCTGACCAATCTGAACTTGTCGCCGGCCGACGTGATCAACGCGATCCAGGCGCAGAACGTGGTGGCGCCGGTCGGGCGCATCGGTGCTCGCCCGGCCAGCAACGACGTGCAATTCCAGTTCAACGTACAAACCCAGGGGCGGCTGACCACGCCCAAGCAATTCGGCGACATCGTGCTGCGCGCGAATAATGATGGGTCGATGCTGCGGGTGAGGGACGTGGCGCGGGTGGAGATCGGCGCCCAGAACGTCGATAGCGAAAGCCGGCTCGACGGCAAACCCTCTGTCGCCATGCGAATCAACCTCGCCCCGGGCGCCAACGCGGTGGCCACCGCCACCTTGGTGAACAACAAGCTGACGGAGCTGAAGAAGCGGTTTCCCGAAGGCATGGATTACCAGGTGACGTGGAATTCCACCCTGTTCGTTACCGACACGATCGGCGAAGTGCTGAGAACGCTGGCCGAGGCGTTTGTTCTGGTGGTGATCGTGGTGTTCCTGTTTCTGGGGAATATCCGCGCCACCATCATCCCTGCGGTGGCAGTGCCGGTCAGCCTGATCGGCACCTTCGCCATCCTTCTGGCGCTCGGCTTTTCAGCCAATACGGTCACCCTGCTGGCGATGGTGCTGGCGATCGGCATTGTCGTCGATGATGCGATCGTGGTGGTGGAGAATGTGGAGCGGGTGCAGAGCGAGCATCCCGATTGGGATCCGCGCGATGCGGTGAAGGAAGCGATGCGGCAGATCACCGCGCCGATCATCGCCATCACCCTGGTGCTGCTCTCGGTGTTCGTGCCGATCGGCTTCATTCCCGGCATTTCCGGTGTGCTGTTCAAGCAGTTCGCGGTCACCATCAGTGCGGCCATGCTGATTTCGGCGCTGAACGCACTTACCTTGTCGCCGGCTTTATGCGGCCTGTTCCTGCGCCACCGGCCGAAGCAGGAACATGGCATTCTGGCGCGGGTGCTGCGCGGGATCGACAACACGCGTGATGGCTACACCTCGGTGGTGCGCCGGCTGATCCAGCGGGCCGGGCTGTCGCTGGTGGTGATCGCGGTATGCGCGCTGGCGGTGGTGGGCGTCTCTGTGTTCACGCCCACCGGATTTTTGCCCAGTGAGGATCAGGGCGGCTTCTTCGTGGCGATCCAGTTGCCCGATGGTGCCTCGGTGGCGCGCACCAGCCGGGCGGTGGCGCAGGTGGAGAAGAATATTCTCAAGATGCCGGGTGTGGCGGATACCTTCGCCATTGTCGGGTTTTCCATCCTGGATAGCGCGCAGGAGCCCAATAGCGGCTTCATGTTCATCAGGCTGAAGCCGTTTGCCGACCGCACTTCCGCGCAGACCCAGATCACCGCGATGATCGGGCAGGTATTCGGCATGGGCTCGCATATACGCTCGGCCAATGTGCTGGCGTTCAACCTGCCGCCGATCATCGGGCTCGGCACCGCCGGGGGGTTCGAATACCAGCTCGATGGCTTGCAGGGCCAGGATTACACCGACATTGCCAGCACGATGAACGGGCTGATCGGTGCCGCGCATGCGGATCGGCATATCGGTGCGATTTTCTCCACCTTCACCGCCAGCAATCCATCGTTGTTTCTGGATATCGACCGCGAGAAGGCGCAGGCGCTGGGGCTGAACATGGCGGATGTGTTTGCCGCTCTCCAGGCAACGCTTGGCGGCATCTACATCAACGATTTCAACCTGTATGGCCGCGTCTGGCAGGTGAATATCCAGGGCGAGGCGTTCGACCGCAGCGATATTCCCTCATTGTGGCAGATCTATATCCGCAACAAGACGGGCGAGATGGTGCCGTTGCGCTCGATTGCCGATGTGCGGATAAAACTCGGGCCGCAGATCATCACCCGCTACAACAATTATCGCTCGGTCACCATCAACGGCGCGCCTGGCCCAGGTGCCTCCTCCGGCCAGGCGATCGCGGCGATGGCTGCCATTTCCGGCAGAACACTGCCGGCCGGCTATGCCTATGAATGGACCGGCACCGCCTTCCAGGAGGTGGCGGCCGCCGGCCAGACAGGCACCATCCTGGCGCTGGCCATCCTGTTTGCCTATCTGTTCCTGGTCGGCCTGTACGAAAGCTGGGTGATCCCGGTGCCGGTGCTGCTCTCCGTGGTGGTGGGCGTGCTGGGCTCCATGCTGGGGATATTTGCCGCCGGATTGTCACTGGATTTGTATGCCCAGATCGGGCTGGTGGTGCTGATCGCGCTGGCGGCAAAAAACGGAATCTTGATCGTGGAGTTTGCCAAGGATCAGAGGGAGCGGGGCGCCTCCATTATCGAGGCGGCCGCACTGGGGGCGCAGACCAGGTTCAGGGCGGTGATGATGACCTCTGTCGCGTTCGTGCTCGGCTTGCTGCCGTTGGTGACGGCCACCGGGGCGGCGCAGATCAGCCGCAGGGATGTCGGGACCCCGGTGTTTGCTGGCATGCTGGCCGCCAGCGCCGTTGGTATTTTCCTTATTCCGATGCTCTATGTTGTGTTTCAATCGGGCCGGGAGCGGGTGAAGGCGCGGTTCGGCTTTGGCGGACAAGGTGGCCAGACGCCACCGGACTCGGCCTCTCATCCGGGCCCGCATGCGTGAGTTGCGTTGGCGTTTGAAACCCGGGAGTGTAGGGCCACGTATGGGCAAGGGCGCGGCGCAGCAATTGTCGCTCAGCCCGGCAGGCCTGGTCATGGTCCCCGACGACATTACCAGGCCCAGCCTTCCAGCCCAGGCTTAAGCGAGGAGCGAGCACGATGTCATCCGCCTCGACAACCGCATCGCAGAAGAGCGGTGATATTGATCTTCTCTGCATCAACACCATCCGCACCCTGTCGATGGATGCGGTGCAGAACGCCAATTCCGGCCATCCCGGCACGCCGATGGCGCTGGCGCCGGTGGCCTATACGCTGTGGCAGCATGT
>Ga0116229_10003838_pt1 | contig 24707 bp, 19 predicted proteins | sample S1TSphgellanicum_3_FD_87313 | JGI IMG/M metagenome (GOLD analysis project Ga0116229, IMG submission 87313) | Host-associated microbial communities from peat moss isolated from Minnesota, USA - S1T2_Fc - Sphagnum magellanicum MG | ecosystem: Host-associated > Plants > Peat moss > Unclassified... | reverse complement strand
CTTAAGTTAGACCTTTAAAAATCAAAAAAAAATTACCAAACCCAAACCCCAATAGAATTAAATTTTAAAAAAATTTTTAAAAAAAAAAAATTTAATTTTAAAAATTTTACACCCAAAAAAAAAAAAAAAAAAAAAACTCTTAACTGAAAACCTGATGGTTTTTGTAAAAAACAAGAATTAACTAACACTAACATATATAGCTTATAATAGACAAAAACTTTTCACAACTTTGAAAGGATTTTTTTTCTTTCAATAACCCAATTGGGAAGGGTAAAAGTCCTTGTAACATAGTTTTAGAGTTTCAAAAGGAAAAGAAAAAATAATAATAATCAAGATCCTCAATGTCAACTTGGAGCCAATATGTTATCAAATGAAAAAATACATGTCTTCAAGCGATTATGAGATCCACAACTTGAAAAATACAACATTATTACTCCCCCTACCATTTGAATTGTTTTTTTGATTTGTCGAGGTCAATGAAGGTCATGCATTCATCTTGTTGGTTGATCATCCCACAATTGGTTTCTCATCATTGCTTAGTACTTACACTAGATTGTCCACTTGGAATTCCCAACAAAGTGATATTAGCCAAAAATGGTCATGTAACACCAAAAAAAGGTTAGAGAAGGAAGGAGGAAGGGAGAGGGGGCAGGGGGGGTAAAAACACACATATCAAATAAATCCTAGCCTCGGGGTAAAATGACAAATTTGGGTAAGAATAAATAATGCAACCTTGGGCCCTACCATGAACACCTTTTGACCAAGGATTAAGGTTGAACTCATGAATTATGTAGTAAATAATTCTGGGACTAAGCATAATTCAAGGTTATTTGATTTGATCATAGGAAGTAAATTCCAAATAGGAAGTGACTCATCCATACACTTGTACATAATGAGTCCAAATCCACTATTGAATTCACTAGGTTTTATAGTGACTTAGGTGAATTTTGATCCTAGTGAATTCCTAGCGAATTCGTCAATTGCTTAGTGATTGGCTACGGGTTGTTATGAACAAGTAAATTCATTAGTAAATTCACTAACATATAAACAACTAGGAAATTTTGAATATTTTAATTATTTGATTCAGATTGTTTAATATTAATTATTTAATCCATATTATTTAATATTAATGATTAAATCCACATGATTGAATATTAAATATTTTACTCAAATTATTTAATATTAATTATTAATCCAGAATATTTAATATTAATGATTAATCCAGATTATTTAATATATTATTTCATGCTAATTATTTATTTCGTTTTTTATTGGATTATTTAATTAAAATTATTTTACTATTTGGTTTTTTCTTTTAATTTAAAGTTTCAAGAAGATTCAAACTGACCAACTTGCCAAGTAGAAAACTAGCACCTATTTGCTTGTGTAGGTAGGCAAATAGGTAGGAAATGAAAAATGTAAATGGAATGACTAGCCAAAAAAATATTTCATTTGCTTTGTAATTTACATTTAAGGTCAAGCAATTTTTCATTCATCCCAAATTAACATATGTATTTGAATGTGACGATTCAAGGCAAAACATGTTGTTTATATAGTTTTTGGGATGAGATTCAAAAACAAAACATATGGGTTAATTGTTTTACTTGCGCTTTAGTTTTAAATTGAGATGCAAATTAAACCTTTTTTAAAACCCAAATTTAATTAATAATATCTTTCTCATATTATGTCCAAATGAGATGATTTAAAGTTCATTTTGAAAGGTTTTCCAAAATCTACACAAAAAATAATTGAAATAATTTTAAAAATATTTGAATTGAAAAGCATTGCATGTAAATCTTACATTTCAATACATTTCAACAATGATGTCTTGAAGACATTTTCTTTCATTAACCATCATTATCTTTCTCATACTTTGTTTAAATGAAAGAAAGTTTAAAAATATGAATTTGTTACAAAATAAAAATTACATAATAAATTTTAATCATGAAATTTAATAAAAAATATTTCATAAAATATGATGTATCAACATATAATAACGTTATTTTCAAAACCATTCAATTTAAATATATTTAAAAAAATAAAATACATTTAAATATGGTATATTAAATACATCAACATTACATTTTATATTTAAACATGAGTTTGATTATATAATTATATAATATAAATTAATTTGAAAAAAAATTTAATGAATTTTTTATTACAAATTATAAATACCTCTAATATAATATTCATTTTATTCATAATTTTTTATTAATATAATATATAAAAATTAAATATTTTCGTATATTATATAACTATAAATTAACTATGAATTAACTAAAATTTATTTAAGAATGAATTAAAAATTAATTGTGAATCAATCGAAAGTTAATTAAAAATATAGTAGAAATGGATTAATATTGGACTAGAAGTGACATGGAAATTAATTAGAAGTGAATTATAAATTAACTATGAATGAATTAAGAGTTAATCATGAGTCATGGATGAACATCCATATAATGAACTTTATTCATCATGTGAAAGTGGTGTTTGTGATTATTGCCTTCAAATTGTCTATATGAAAACCATTTTTTTCTATGATAACATTTATTTTTGCTTTTGACAAAAGCTCACAATCCTTCATTAAATTTTCCAATTTGTTATTTTCTAGTTTGTTGATGATAGTGGTGAGGGTCTTGGATTGTTTACATCAACATCTTGGTCTTGGTCATTGACTTATCCATTGGAGTACTTATAAATGTATTAGCAAGTATCGATGATGGCCTTTCAACATTCTATTAAACATAGGGCTAAGTTTAGACCTAAGGTTAGGGCTAAGGTTAGGAGAAGAATGAAATGTGGGACTTGGTGTACCTTTTATCATAAAATATTACCTTCTAAATACATTCCATGTTGCATGACCATCTATTGTTTTCAATTCTACCAAAGTTGGATCACTTTGGAACACAACTTTTTGTGCACCTTCTTCATTTGTTGTGCTTGTTTTCAACTCCTTTAAAATATTTTATAATTTATCCTTGAAGCTTTCCTTCTAAAAAATAGAAGTTAGGAATTACAACTTGTAGTCTTGGTACTTATCTTTCCAAACTTAGCTAGGAATTAGTCATCACATTTTTTATATCCTAGTTGGAAAGCATGAAAAGGTGATGGTGGGAGTTGGCTATGCAATTTAATGTATAAAATCCACAATGTACCTCAATGGTTTTTATTTCCAAGGTACTTTTGTAGACCTTTTATTAACCATGAACTCAAATTCAATATCTTGTGTCATGAATGGATCAACATCAAAACCTTCCATACTTAAAGAATTCCACATGAATTTAGTCATTATTTTGGTTTTGGAATCCAAAAATAAATATTTATTGATGTATTCACGGGTCCAATTGAGAATCTTAAAAGTTAAAAAACCAAAAAAAATGTAGAGTGTCCAAATCACAATATTTTAATGATAAGTTCCAATAGGTAACCAAGTGCAAAAAAAAAGGGAGGCTATGAAGTTTTGTTCATTAGGTTTTTGCCCACTTTTGTAACATTTTTTATTTTCCACCACCCATTCCTTCACCCTCCCCATATGAACACCTAACTGATCTCATCCCCTTATGTTACCTTTTTTGAAATGTTCAATTCTAGCTTGAACCTACTTGCCATCAAACAACCCCAAACCACCATCATATGATTCACTACCCCTTGGCTTACATTGAACCCTTGCAATTGTAATGCTAAAGTCATAGGACATATTACAATTCATAGTTTTAAATGTAATCCATTTCTTATGCATAAAATTTGTTATTTACCCAGTGGAAACCATTAGATCCATTAAACAATTTTTTCAACCATCCTTACACACATCTCATTTTCAAACACATGATCAAGTTTAAATATATTTGTTAACATTTTCACCAAAATTTTATACACATGTAACATGTAGAACTATAAAACCAAAGGCATATAACATTTTGTTTGTTAGAACTATGCAATGGAAAATATTTTTTCATCCACTTGCTTGTAGTAAGTATATAAACATGCTATGTAATCCTTCTTATCCATTTTTAAATTCCCCACTTGTTATTGATTAACATTATTTAAAATCAAGAAATTACCAAGGCCAAATCAAAATTACTTGATCATTAGTCCATCTTTCCATCATTGGAACCCTCCAAAAACACCATGCTACTCAACTTTAGTAATTAGACATTTTAAATATTCATAATTTCAATTGGCCCCTCCATTACTAATTATTTAATTAATTGAATTACAAGCATATAGAAAGGATTTTGTGTTATTTTTATTTTCATGTCTAGTACCTAGCCAAATTTGTCTAAATCATCTTATACATGATTGCCATTTTTGTTACATCACAAAAATGAAAAAAAAAACCTAGTTGTAGGTTTAACAAACACAACACACATGCTTAAAACTATCTTCATATGTACTTTTTCATTGTACTATGTTGGATTTTCATAAATTGAAAATTATAATGCAACATCGATTTCAAAAGCCTATCAATGAATGAATTTATCATTTCCAATACAATGTTTTATGCAAGGTTAGTAGCTTGTCACTATATATATATATATATATTTCTCAATTTCACCAAATTTCAACTTGAAAAAATGATGTCAACCTATACAAAGGAATTTTCATGTGGAAAAGATGGCTTGAATATGCCAAATTGGAAAAAAAAATTTAAATCGTCATATATTTTATGATAAGTAGTAGTAGGTAGCAAAAAATATAAAAGGATTTTACATTGAAAACCATTGTAAAAACTTGATTAATTAAAAAAGAACACGAAAAGGGTAAGAAGTTGAAGAAGATTGAGAATTGTCAAATTGTTAGCATAATAATATCTATAATTTGAGAAACTTCTTTTGCTCTCTTATGGTGAGATCCATCAATGATGAACCTAATGATAAGAATCAAAGCAATTCCAATCTATCCAAAGAAGATATAACCAAATTTCAAATGCAACTATTCTTTACATAATTGTTACACCATCACGCTCAACAAAATTCATCTTCACACAACTCTCTTGACTTTGATTTGAATTTGCATAAGAGTTTGTAAACAAATGTTCTCAACTCGTAAACCTCTTTCTCTCCTTGTTGTCCTTGTTTGCTTTTCAACATAGAGTAATACTCCATGGATGAGAAATTAAATTTCACAAAGAACTTGCACAAGAAACTCTTATGGTAGAGAGGTTTAAAAAAAAACTTAAACAAAAAACTCTCACGACCTTCCATGCATTTTGGACCTTCACACATGAAGTTATGTTGTTGGCTTCAACATCGAGAAACACCCAAACTCAAGGTGAAACTTGGAAATGCACTGAAAATCAGTGCATTTCATTTCAAAGAATTTTTGAGTTTCACCACCAAGATTTTTTCCTTCATCTCGCAGTCACCCTGAGTCTTACACTACACCCATGTTTTCAACAAACACAAAGGTGACTATCCCAACTTTTGGAGACCTTTATCAATATCTTTATTCCTCCAAAGTCTGGATACTTCTCTTGCATTCAGGTTGCAAACTGGACACAATTGAAAGTTTTATGCAACAAATATTAATTTATTTTGTAAGAAGAGGTTGTACATTGCTTTGCACTGAAATCCAAGAAACCAACAACCCAAGATCTTCTACCCTAACCCCTATAAAAATCATGAACCCTACACCCCCATGATCTTCTTCTACCCTAAGCCCCAAACCCTAAAATCCTATGAGATTGCAGACAATACCCCCAATAACAACACAACATCTCCTTCAACATCCCTTCCAGAAACAATTTTTCGAGGTCCAAGGGTTAGGTCTGATTGATGGGAGATGGAGGGAGTGAAGGCTAGTTTGCCTCAGACACTGGTGCGGGAGATTAAACGCGGGTTGAGCTCCGTGGAGTCTACTTGCACTGCTCTTGCTTCCCATTTCTCTCACAACCATGTCTGCTTTCAGGTCTGTAATCAACTTTTTGTTCAGCGGGCGATGGTGTTTTTTTTCCTCGCATCTCTTTTTTTCTCCCCTCGGATGATGTTCTTTGGGTGATGTTTTCTGGTCTCTCAGATTCTTCCTTGGGATGTTAATTGCTGATTTTCTGATCTCTGGGATTCATTGCTGAGATCTCTCATGTTCTCTGATTTTTTAGACTTTTTCATCTTTTCGTAGTAAAATGCCATGTGCCTTCCAGTGTGCTTGTGAGTGAAGAAATCTCTTGTTTTCAGAGGTTCCTTCTTTTAAATCAATCTACACTGGTGCATTTTCTTGTGGTCCAGTTATTGCAGCAGTTGATAGAACCAGGTATGACAAGCTGTGCCAAAGACCGACAAACAGCCCTTGATTGTAAGGGTGAAGGCAATGCTGCTTTTGGCAGAGCATCTTTCAAACATGCACTAGACTGCTACACTAAGGTTTGCATGCAATCTATCAAACCTTGTTTGATTTTGTAGCTGAATCTGCCAGCTGTTTTCCCCTGAACATGCAGTTTCTCTTAAGGGAAGGTGGTTTTTTTTTTCAATCCAGGGACTGCGCTACATCTCACTGAACACTCAGATTGATGTGTCACATGCTGCTACACTTCTAGTCAATCGGGCAGCAACTCTGCATGTAAATCATCAACCCTGATATTCACAGTCTTGTTGTGTAGCTCACTGCCCATATGTAGTATGGAATGCCCAGAATGGGTGTGAAGATTGAACTGCTGTCTTCTTGTTGTTGGCCACTCTCAATTTGATGAACACCTTTTTAGGATTTAGGGTTTTAGTCTTGGTATTTGTATTGACTTCTGTATTGCATAAACTAGAACAGAAAGTATTATTGCAGCAGCTGAAAGAAGGCACTGACCTTGTAAGGTGATGATATCAGCGGCTTGAGTTGCTGGATGCTGCAGTGCAGGATTGCACTCGCGCAATTGAACTGCAGCCAGACTATGCCAAGGTGCTTTCCTTTTCCAGTTGAGGATGACATTTTGAGTTTTTCTTTTCTTTTCCCCTGCCATTGGGGAGCAACAGTAATTACTCCCCCAATAGTCACAAAGGTGGTGTTCTCTTTACAGGCATGGTACAGAAGAGGGCGAATACAGGCTGATTTGAGAAACTATGAGAATGCCATTGACGATATGAAGAAAGTGCTCTCTCTTGAAAGCTCTGTTGGTGGTCAGAAACAAGTGACAAGAGAGATGGCAGACTTGGAAATTTTGATGTCAGAAATGACAGTCGTGGACAAAGCATCTCATATGATACCTGCTGTGGATTCCAGGTTATTATTGATTGTTCGGTCTTTCCTCCCATCAAAGTTTGTCTGGCTTTTTGCATGGTGTGTCATACTATGCTTGTGGCTGTGCATGCGTATTTTACTTGAATTGCATGTGATATTCTTAACCTATGCTGCTGTGGTAATACAGCCAACCTCAAGTAATTAGGGGTTTTTCCAGGAAGCAGAAAATGGGAACCAAGAGTAATGGAATCAGTCATGGATACCTCCTCAACTTGGACGCCAGAGAAACAGTGGGGACTGTCTACAGAACAGAACCTTGAACCTGGTTCTCTAATTCTTCAGGAAGCACCATATGCAGCCGTGAGTCCCAGAGCTCTTTGTGGAAAAGCACATTTCATTTCCATTGTGGGAATCCTCTCAAAATTCAGAAGATTATTTTAGGTTGTGTTGCTTTGTTGCTTTTTTGGTAGTTGTTTCTTCTTGCATCACAGCATGATGATGATGTTGACGGTGGTCATTGCAGATAGTATTGAAGGCATGTAGGAACTCCCATTGCCACTACTGCTTTGGGCAGCTACCAGCCAATCCAATGGCATGCAATACATGTGCTATTCCACTTTATTGTACAGAGACCTGCAGAGACAAGGCGTTGGGCTGTGGTTCTGACAGAGCCACTGGAGGCAGTTTGCACCTCCAGAATGACACATGGTCAGGAGAACATAAGCATGAGTGTGGAGGTGCAAGCTGGTCTGCAGTGCTCCCCACTGATGCAGTTCTGGCTGCACGCATTTTTGTCCGAAACCAAGCTTTAGGCCACCTGGACAACCAGGTCAAAATACTTGAACCCAATCTGGTGGATGTTGTCATCCAGGGTCCCAGACAATAGACACCAAGGGCTAACCCATTGATATCATACTGGTGGTGCAGCTCGATGGATTTTGCCATCACTATGAGAATCTGAGTGGCATGGATAAGTTAGATTTGCACGTGCTTGCAGTGGTGATGGCTAATGTATTGAAGTGCAATTCCGGAGAAGCAACAGACAATGTAGCTGCTAAGGTATGGCAGTTATCCTCCTGCAACTTGTGAAAGAACCTTGTGTTGACTGAATAGCACTTCCACACTCTGAAAAATACTTGACTCTTGGGCATGAGCTAAATTTAGTCAAAAATGTGTTGCTGTGCAGTTGGTGCTGTTGATAGCACGTGTGCGGGCCAATGCCATGGCTATTGTCTCAATTTCATCTCCTGATGCTGCAGTTCCCATGACTGAACTCAGTGCTCCAGATATCAGTTCCTCAACCTCCACCTTACTCTCAATTGAGCAGGTAACAGAATCATGTATATGGATTTGAGATTATTACTTCTCTTGAACTTCATGTGGTAGTCTTACTATAGAAGTGTAAATGCAGGTCAAGGTAGCACAAGCTGTTTATGTGAAGGCAAGCAGAATGAACCATGCATGCGACCCCAATGTGCATGTTTCATTCCAATCACGTTGCTTGAGTGCGCGGACCATCAAATCAGTACTGGCTGGTGCTCCTCTGGAAATTTCATATGGACCTCAAGTGAGTCTGATTTTGATTTTTTGTGCTATAGAGAAGGGGTAGCAATTTAGTATGAGCTGTGTGCTACTGATTTCTTGATGGTTGTGAAGTAGAACCCACTGCTCTAACTTGAATTCCACTAGCCCAAAACTCTATATTGTACACAGGGAGACACACAACAACTCTGAAACTTCAACTGTAGGTCAAACTTCTAGATTCAGGAGTGAGGATGATGAAAGAAATATCTGCTGAGATATATTGTAACATGCCCAGTGTTTTGTCTGTGCTTTGGCAGTTAGGAGAAATGTTTTATGAAGACAGGCAGGCATGGCTGAGGGAGCGCTACTGCTTTACATGCACATGCAGTGCATGCAAGCAGATTACTCACTCAGATCTCCTTCTGATTGCATTGCACTGTAGCAAGGCTAGTTGTGAGGGTGTGGTGCCTGGTCCAGCTGTTAGCCCTGCCACTGAATCAGAAGCTTTTCAGGTATAGTCTCCAAGATCAGGAGACAATGAAGATTTTGGTAGTCCTCTCTATATTTTCATAAGTTTTCAGTAGAAGATAATGTTCTTGTTCTTGTAAGACAAGCAACAAAGTAGCAACTGGATGTAAATCGAAAGTAGACTTGGTTTTACAGGGAGTAAATGGTTGTGGATGCTACAGAGAACATTGCAGAAGCAAGCCCAATGCTTAGGCTGTGGAACACTGGTGGATGTGGCAACAGCGTCAATTGCAGCCAAAGAAAGCATGGAAGAACTTGAGAGGTCAGATTCCTCACCTCTATTCTGGGTTTTGGTAGGGAATTTTGGATCAGATAAGAGATGTTTATGGGTTTTTCCTGGTGTCTGCAGGATTAAATCTGAGCTTTCTTCACCTGCAGCAGGCAAAAATTTGAAGGTGATGGTGGCTGCAGTACTGCACTTGTTGGATTGTTGCAGGGATGTCTTGCATTCTTCCAGCAAGCAACTTGCTAGGGTATGTATGTACCTGACTTCAGTGCTGCTTAACCAACTGCTTTCCTCAGGAATGACAAACTGGAATGGTAACATGAGTAATGTCTAGACTGGGTTGAAAAGCAGGTGGAGGATTTGGTAGCACAAGTATTGTGTTCTGCACATCAACCCCAGGATGCAATCTCACACTGCCAAACTTCCATTCAGGTAAGATGGAGGAGTAAAACCCATGTTTCTAGTCACAAAGTACCTATTGTGTGAAACTTCCCTTATCCAACTCTCATCTTTTAACAGGAAGAAAAAGTTCCACTGAAAGAGTTGCATGCTTCAGAGCTGTGCCTTATGAGCACATTGGGTTTTAGGAGACAAGTTCTTTTCCTGCATTGCTGTGTTTTTGGTGTCACAAGTTATATTGACAATCCTGGATGGTTGCAGATTCTTGAACAGGTGTATAGCCAGGATCATATAGCAGTGGCAAATGAGCGGCTGAAGCTGACTTCTATTGCACATGCTGCTGGTGACACAAAATGTGCTCTCCTCAACCTTAGCATTGTAGACAGAATCATGCGAATCCATTATGGACCACATTATTCTGTCATCTTCCCCTATATTGCTACCCTGCAACAAGTGCTTGATAAATCTGGTAGTTTTGTTAAGAACTGAATCCCAGAGCAATGGTTTGAGGGGTGGAAGGTATCACAATACACATTCCAAGCTCATCTATAGCTGTACTCTCAAGATTTCCTTCAAAAAAATCCATTAAATGGGTCTCTTTTGTTTGCTTGACACAATCTGCCTCTATCCCCTAACCTGGTACATATTTAAGTAGTTTTTGAAGGTTTTGATTGTGGGCAAACCAAGGAGGACCACCTGGCAGACCACTACTTGCATGGGACTTCAAAATTGTGCATGGTACTTGGTTCTGGTGTAGCAGCTCATTATGTTGATTTTGTGTCCCACACTCGAAAGGCATCTGGTAACAAACATGCTATTGCATATCTAGCCCTGGAGATTCATCGGCTGCATGCTGCTCTGAATCTGCCTTTCCATAGGTGTGCTTGTGTGGTTATGATTCAGTCTGGGCAGTACAAAAGTTGTACAATTGTAGTTTGCAGCTATCCACAGGTTCTTACAATTTGACATATTCTATGGAGCATCACAAGTGCTAAAGAAGTCCTACTCGGAGTCCTTCACATGGGTGTACTGTCCAACGAGTACACCATTCAATGGTTTCCAGTACATGGCCACTGTTAACACAACAGCTTTTCAAGCATAAAGATTGTTGATTAGTTGGTTCAGAGAAATGCTGGCTTACTTGGTAGTATTCTGTGTTAATTTCTTGGTCGGGGTCATTAGAATCAGACTGACTGTTGACCCAAAGAAAGTGTTAAAACTGCACAAATGGGCTTAGTGCATTAAACTAAAAGATGTTCACCAGATGTCAGATTTGTCTTGGCAAAACAAGTGACAGTGAGAGAGCATGACTAACAACCATGTGTTGAATGTTGAAGTTCTCAAGCCTTATTCAACAAAGAAACATGAATTTCTCTTAGAATTATGTGTCAATTCACAAAATGTAGGTTGTTAGTCAGGCTTTAAATCTGACATTCACTGCTGTTGTTTGATTGCAATTTTTAAGTTTAAGGCTTGTGCATATCCGAAGAGATCAACAACAATTTGGGTGGGGGTTATGCTATGGGTTGGTGACATTTTTCACCTTATGTGATTTATGTATTAGAGAATCACTTCTGTTCTAATGAGATCTTTTTTTAAGTTGTCACATGTGGACACATCAACAAATGAAAGCAAATTATGGCCAATGTAGATGATTTCAACTAGAGCATATGGTTTGAAGATTTTCCATTGTTACAACTATCAAATGCAAGATGCACCCCTTTGAATTGGGTCTTAGAAACTCAAGTAGAGTGCTTCCCGTTTGAATCTTTAGAAACTATTGCAACTAAGGAGTTTCATATTTGTTTGTCCACGTGCATTGTATAGATCAGTTGAAACATACAATTTGATAGGGCCATTGCCAAGGAGGCAAATTTGCAAAATGCTCTAACCAATTCAGTCCAAGCAAGAACTTGGGTATCTTTTTGGGCTTGGAATGTTACAACATGGTCATAGTTTGCAAGCATCATTAGCAATGGGTCTGTCATCTTGGATTCATCATAGGATTTTTGTTGCCTCTGATATCATGACATTCCTTCAATGTCATCTTAATATCTTAACACATAACTAGATTTAGAAAAGTTGTGATTACGCATGTCTAAAAGAATGCTAATAATGCAATGAAGAAATGTAGATAGAAAGCATCTTGACATTTCTAAGAAGTAGGTCAAGGACCTATTCATAAGAAGATGAATCATGATGAGTTTGAGTATTTTGAGAAGCAACTAAAACCTACACTTGGGGCCATTTCAATGTTCTTTGGTTGCATTATTCCATATACTTAACATGAACAACATTGAAAAGCCTTCTTTGAGCATTCAGTCTTGCTCAAATCATAATCCTTGGAACCTTTGGCCAATGTAGAATGTGGTTGATTCTTTTGATATACTTTAGGAATCTTCATGTTGTGTTTCCTTCTAGTGCAACTTCGAGTAAAAAGGTCTTCTCATTCAAGCTTGAGGAGATTTTTGTGAAATTTATCCACATGAAATTGAATGCTTGTGTGTCAACAATTATTTGTTTAATCTATGGATGAACAAAGGGTTTCAAGTTACATACTCCCTTGTGAGATAATTTTTCCATGACTAATGGATAGCCAAAACATATTATTGGCATATTTGAGGCAAACACATATGGTGTAAGCATTGTTGCACAATTCAAATTTCTCTTGAGTGTCAAGGATTTTTGTTTTTAAAATCTTATTAATTGGGATGCATGTGGTTATCATGGTGTGGGATAGTTCACCAACACTTTGAATTCCAATGATAGAAAATCAAATGAAATCACTTTAGATGTAGACTTTCATAATTTAATTTTGTGTGAAATTTAGGAGGGAGGAATTTGACTTAATAATTAATTTATCCAACTTTGAGTCATAATAAATAAAATAAAATAAAAAAGCATATTATTATATTTATAGTCTCCCTTCTTCTAATATATTGTCAACTACTCACCATTTAAAAACACATAACATGATTATATTGTGGCTCTTCATCACAAGGTATAATGTATTGGAATAGGTTTCATAGGTCTTGATGTTACAAAATTTGTTGCAAAGGGTTATGATGACAAAATTTTTTTCTTCATTCATATAATCCATTTATAAGAAGCAACATATGTGTGTCTTATTGTTGGCAAGTATTATTGGTTTGATTAGTTTTGGGGCAAAGTCCTTGAAGGATGAAATGACAAAATGTTGATAGCTTTTATCATTATGTTATTAATGCATTGTTTGTTTCTTTTTATTCCTTTTTGAAAGTGGCCAATGTAAAAAATTGTTGATTTAGTGTGCAAATAACTCTCAATGAGACAATACAACAACCAAACCTCAAACCTAAACTACTAATGTTTGATTTGGTTCCATTACCATTTTGAATGAACTCCACATAATTTGTTTGTTTACACAATTGTGGAACAATATTGTAGGACAACAAAGTTGTGAAACTTAAAATGCTTGTGACACAAAACTAGTGCATTCATGAGTTGTACCTAGTGTGTTGTTTTATAAACAAGTTGAAATATGGTAAAGTAAACAAGAAATATAGGTGTTTTCATTTAAATTAATAACATTCATACCACATTCATATAAAGACCATAAATTAGGATCAATATGGGTGTAGTTACGGAAAAAAAAAATCCATGTCTTTGATTGAGCTTATGAAAATTTACCTCCAAAAAATAGAGATAAAAATGAATATAAAAGTAGATCAATTCCATACATTTAAGAATGTATGGTGAATGTGTTCAAATTTACTTCAATACATAATATCAAATAACATAATAAATATATTAGGTTATGATACAAAATTCATTACATATTTGATCGAATAATTTTTATTTTTTATTTTTATTTTTGAAAAAACTTGACATATATTTTAGAAACAAAAAAATCATACAAAAAAGTAAGTAAATAACTTATTGAAATAATATGAAAATTGAAAATTATTACATATAATTTGTAAAATGGTATTTTATATTTTTAATCATCTAATTAAAAACACCAATCCTCAACAATTTTATAATGGTTTTTTAAACCCAGTAACGAGAATTTCGAAAAACTGGTATATTGGGTTTTTTTCGTATGGTCATCTTGGACGTTTCAACATGTAATTGTTTTCCACATTTTGGTTGTAATGTTTTGCTCGTCGCATCCCTCTTTTTCCTAAATCGAAGATCACAAGGCCTAGGAGGACTTGGTGGCACAAGAAACCCATTTGCTTTTGGAAAATCCAAGGCAAAGTTCCAAATGGAGCCAAACATAGGAGTCACCTTCGGAGATGTTGCTAGTGTTGATCAAGCAAAGCAAGCGTTCATGGAAGTTATGGAGTTTTTGAAAAGACCAAAAAGGTTCATTGTAGTTGGCATTAGAATTCCCAAAGGTGTCTTGCTTATTGGTCCCCTTGGAATTGGAAAGACCTTGCTTGCCAAGGCTATTGTTGGAGAAGCTAGTGTCCCTTTCTTTTCAATCTCAAGTTCAAAATTTGTAGAGATGTTTGTAGGAGTGGGAGCTTCATGAGTCTGAGATCTATACTTGGCCATTCATTGCCAGTTGGTTTGAAGTTGCAAAGGTTTGTTGTCAGAGATGGAAAAGGTTATAGGAAAATAGATCCACAAATTATCGTCATGTAATGCTGCAACAATGGATTGCAAAATGTCTTTTAGTATCTCCTTGTGGAGAGCTTGGAAGGAGCAATGGTGTTTTGTTTTTTGGTGAGCATGGATGTTCTTGATGTGAAAGGAAGAACTAAAATCCTCAAAGTTCATGTTAGCAACAAAAAAATTGAAGTTGATGTGTTTCTTGAGGTGATCACCATGAGGACACCAAGGTTTAATGGGGCAAATCTTGCAAACCTTTTGAATGAGGGTGCAATCATGGCAAGAAGGAGAGGAAATACAACCATTTTAGCCAAGGAGATAAATGATTCAATTGATAGAATTATTGTAGGAATGGAGGGCACAATCATGACTAATGGACTAAGCAAAAGCCATGTGGCATATCACGAAGTTAGACATGCCATTTGTGGGTAGGTATTCATCAAGCCCAACTTGGTGACTTTTTTTTTGGTATAATGTTTGGAAGCCACCTTTTGAGACTTTTGTTGTGTGTAATGTTATGTGAGATTGAAGTGGGTTTCAAAATTTCAACATCACTAAGATGTAATGCCATTTTTTAAATGATGTTTAGAAGGAACCACCTTCATGCATTCATTTTCATTTGGAGTTAATTCACCAGTTTTGACTTGTGGATGTGGAATGCAAAATATTTACCCCAAGGCATGATCATGTGCAAAAGGTAACCTTAATTCCAAGAGGTTAGGCCTGAGGTCTTACATGGTTCATCCTAGGTGAGGACCCTACCCTCATTTCTAGGCAACAAATCTTTGTTTGCATAGTAGGTGCTTTGGGTGGAAGAATCACGAAAGAGATTGTCTTTAGTGATGCGGAAACAACCATGGGTGTATTAGGGTGTCATAAAGCTCTTTTTGTTATTGAATTCAAGAAGTGATACAACATCTTCTAAGAACAGAAATTCATTTTGTGCATTGGTAGTTTTATCACTTAATTGTTCCTAGCACATACAAGGAATCACTCCTTTGGCAAGTAAGAGTGTCAAGGAGGTGATCAAGATAGCAATCACAAGCATTGCCATGACCCATAGTCCGGATAGGAAATCTGTAAGTTGAACCATTAGTCCCTTTTTGCTTCTTCAAAACAATGCAATCTCTACACATATTTGCAACATACATTACAAAATATTATACTGGTTCATTGTTTTTATAAGGTATTGTAAACACATTGACAGTTGAAGGCGACATCAGTTGTTTTTAATCAACCTCTAATTTACCTAGAATTCAAGTATGTTCAATTTTCTTTCTTCGTTGAGTTGTATTTTAAGTCTTGTTGAGTGGATATTTATTCGCATATTGGCATGGATAGGCTACATGTTCTTATGTCCTAACATGTGTAGATGTCATGAAGTTAATTAGGAATAGGTGTAAGCAAGATCTTGCATGTACCCTAACACATTAGCTAGGTAGTGCGCCCACCTCACATTTTTTATCATTTTCCATTTGAAAATGATTATTTATCAAAATTTTAAGTTGCCACATACTTGTAGTCATCACTAAAAAAAACCCATTTGTGATATGATACTTATCAAATTCTTCACATGGTTTACAAATTTGTTCCAATCATATGGAATCACAATGTTTGGTAAATATTACAAGTTAAAAAGAATTAAAAATCAATTCAATAATTCCGTAAGTATATTTGCATTTTTTAATATGTTATGACATACATTTTTTGTGTGCAAATATACCTCAACATCACATTACATGAAATTAAAAAATGTCATTTTTTTGTCATTTGATTTCTTTGGGTTTTGACCTACCATAATATGCAAAAGGTTTAAAACACACTTAAAGGAGTCATAAAAGGCATCAGATGTTGGATTTTGTCATAAAAATTGGAGATTTATTTATTTATTCCCATTTGAAACCATGGTAATCATGGCACATTATTCCTTTTTAACACACATGAATGTCAAGAAACTCAAATTAAAAATTCATTTGATCCAATTTTAGGTTTTGGTTTAGTTAAGAACTTTTGAAAATGAAAATTTTTGTTATTAAAAAATGACATTTTTACAAAGGACTTTTAAAGGATTCGTATAATAAAAGTAAGTTGATAATAAAAAAGTGAGATAATAATACCTATTAAACACATTAAAAAAATTCAAAAATTTAAAAATGTGGAATTTTAAAACTTTGAAAATTCAAAGTATGTACACTTGAAAATTCAGAATTTCAAAACTTCAGAAGTGCTTTACCACATATAAATAGGTTATAATGTACATGATGTATTGAAAACAATTGTAGTTTATATTACATTAAATTGAACTTTAGTAAATTAACATTTTTTGGTTTGATTTCAAATTATCATCATTTTTCAAAATGAAACATAAAATTTCCAAGGAATATGTACATTTTTCAAATTCATTTTTATTAAAAAATGATTAAGAATTTACTTATCGGGGCAATTTTAATAATTTTTCACAACAAGTTGAAAAAAAATCATTCATGTATGAAAAAATTATTTTGTGGAAAAAAGACATGTAGGACTAATGTAAAGTAATGCTTGTGGCTCCTTTGAATGCATTTTGACCCAAAAATATTGTGAAAATCCTCATAATAATGACATTGTTGGAGGTTACACATGGTACCCATGAAAAATAATACAATGTGACAATAATTTTGGCCCCCCCCATAATGTGTTTTAAGAAATAAGATTTCTTCAAAAATTTTGAACCATTCACATTTATGCCAAAGGTGCATTCATGTTTGGGAATCAACATACCATGCTTCATCATCTCAAAAAGCAAACAAGGCTAAAATGAATGCCTTTCCACAATTTGCATTGTTCCCATTTTCTTTTGGTTCACATATGTCTTGTTTTTTCTTTTTGCAATCTCTAGCCCAATGTCCTCACTTTTTACATTTGTTGCAAGTGTCCTTACTTTGATCTTTGTCATGTCTAAGGCCTAATCTTTTGTCATCAATGCTAGAACTTCTCCTCCTTACTAGACTTTTCTTTTCTCCTTCCTCATAAGCTTTTCATTCAACAACCTTGTGCTCATTGCATCCAACATCTAACAATCTAGTTGAAAAGTTTCCAAGGTGGTGATCAAATTTTGGTAAATGTTTGGTGGACTTATGAGAAGGACCATCACTTTCACTTCATTCAATACTATTGCCTCTTGATAGCTTCTAGCTCATTTGCTATTACAACTAACTTGTTGAGATGAACTTCCATTGTGTCAATGGGCATCATTTGGGACACAAAAAACTTATAGGTTAGGAAGATCTTGTTAGCCAATCCTTTGTCAACATGACATTTGGCATATGCTTCCCAAATCCTTTTCATAATTTTTTTTCCCCTCATGATCATTAATTGGCTATCAAATAGACTTTGAACAAGTAACTTCAAAGCTTTGTTCTCCTTTTTCATGTAAGCTAGTAATGTAACTACATTTCCTTTAGGCTTCACCTTCATGCCATCAATGAATCTTCACAACTCCTTTGCTTTCAACAAGATTTTCATCTTAAACTTCTAGAACATGTATTGTTTTCCTTCAAACTTTTCAATGATTCCATATTGTGGGCCCATAACTTGTGAGCTTTTTACGACATTCTCCGTGGTGCAACTTGATTGATTTACAACACAACAAAAATGAAAAAACTAGCTTGAAGAAAATATAATACCAAAGAAGTGAAGACACAAAGAAATAAACTATGAGTTGCAAGATGTATTTTCTTGCAAAATCCAAGCTTATTTAAGATATTGAATTAGTGAATGTCACACCTTCATTCTTTGCATACAAAAATAAAAGGTGCATGTCACATTGAATTGTGTCATAATCTTGTGCATCTAGCAGAAGGGATCCCTTGGTATCATATGTTCATAAAATTATCAGCACCAAATGATTTATGATGTATTAAATATCCAACTCCTTGTCCAACATTGGGGTAAGATTCAACCTTCATGGCTCTTTGCCTCAAGCACTTTCTTGTTTTACATGCTCCTTCATTTACACTATCCTCAATTCTTAGGCTTGTATCATGTTTTACAATCTCAAGATTAATTTTTCTCACCATGATTCTTGTCACTATTCATTGAATTTTCACTTTTTGCTCTATGTCTTAAGTAGAACCCAAACTCTCCCTTGCATGACCACACACATCCTCAACACCACCCTCTTTCACAAGTTGACTAACCTACTATCCAACAATTCTGCAACTTAAAGATGCGATCTTGATCATAAAATTTGTCAAATGCACATAGAAAAAGCTAGTCACCTATTATTCACTTTTGTGAGATATTTCAAGTCTCAAACTTTCCAAGATGCCAACAAAAGTAGATCTATACCCCGAGTTTCTCCATTTCTAGACTTCATCGAAGTGGAGCTCCCCTTCAAGGTTTAACCATCTAAAGGAACTTGATTACCTTCACAAATTATGAGCTACACTTATATAAAGCCCCATGAAGTTGTATGCAATTATCCATAGATTTTTGGGTGTCAATGAGTGAACTTCACAATTGCAGGATACGTGAACACAATTTGTGTTTTTCAATCAATTTCTTATCAATTAGCTCCATGTGATTTCAAGAGGGATTTGGAAGAAGGCAATTCTTTCGCATGTCATCACTTCGCTCCCTCACTCCCCCATTGCCATGGGAGGAAACCTTGCCATTTTCATGCGTAATAGTCAACCAGGCAACTATGTAGGATGTCTCTTCACTCACTCTCTTGCAGTAGGAAACCCTACCATTTCTGTGCATAATTGTCAACCAAGATACTGTGCTGGAAATATACCATAGGGACTGTCTTAGGGACGACTATTGAAGCTTATTTGCACTGTACCTAAACCACGTCTGATTATTATCATCACTTAAATAAATTCAAGATTAAAAACTCAGAGGGAAACTAGGCACCCTTGGTACTGGTTCAAAGCTTCTGATGAGTAGGGTTGCATGGAGGTGATTTTGTAAATTTTAAACCCAATTTGCAAGAGATGTTGAATTTTGAGCAATTTCAGTAAAAATCAAAATTTTAAATAGTCAATGAAAATTGAATTTCAAACTTTAGACTGAAGGTGGTGTATCATTTGTCCTTTCAAAATCCATTCCATATTAGGATATGATCAGCACATCACACAAGTTCATTCCTAGATCCAGTATCAAATCCTTTGGCAGGAAATAAGGCTGAAAAGTTTTCCATCATTGACTAATTCCATGTCTTGAGACCATACATTCAGTCACTTCTGTCACATGTTGTATCCATTGCATTCTTCAACAACCTGTTTTGGCCCCCCAACCACTGTAACTTTGCTATGGAGTTATTATTGCCCACTGCTCCAAAATGAGCAAACGTATTAGGACATCTCATACAGGGCAAAGGAGAAAGGAGAAAAACATTTCAGGATTTAAGCTCTACGTTGAAAATCTTGAGCTATCAGGCAGAATTCCCACTAGTAAAGTATATTTAACTCACATTCACAGACCAAAACCACCCACTTTCCAGAACACAGTTTCTGGAAGTGTAATCACAAGAGTGAGACAGTCTGGGAGAGATGCGGACTGCATGTCGCATCAAAACCTCACACAAAAGCTTGAATGACATTTAAAATAAGGTGGAGTGACTTAAATCAGGTTGCCCCTGCTTACTAATGTACATATAGCAAGATGCCATACAAAGACTACAAGTTCCAGTTTCCTATGCCAATGTGCACCCCCTCCTCCACCCCCCTTTCAACTTCTATTCGTGTTTGCTTCATGCTGGTGGCACTATTCCCAGCCATAAGCTGAACTGCAAAATGTCACCCTTGTTCACAGATACCTGCCCTTGCAAGCATGCCTCCAGTTATCATAAGGCATTCATCCTTGCCATGATTGCTTCTATCCAGAAACATCTCATTCTTTTCATCTCCTCCAACACTTGCAGCTACTTATGAGTCAACATGCTTCACACTGACCTTTCTCTGGTATAATGCCTCCTCAGTCATGCACAAGGATAAGAATTGTGCTGGAGGCTTGGAGACTATTGAGAGGACAAGGTCTAGTCTTCAAAAGTCTTCAAAAGTGCTACGTGTAGGCATATCTTTCTTCTATTATCCCTGCCCCTTAAACAAAAAAGATTCAGTTACAACAAAAAGCACTGAGTCCAACTCACAAAAGTTGTCTTTCCAAGACAGCATCCTGCTCCATAGCAAGAATATAGGCAACAAGCAGAAAACAAAATTGAGCTAAAAAATTACCTTAACTGTGCGGGGAGGTGTGCCTGGTCTTGCTGCATTGTTGCCATAAGTGCCAAATTTTTGTTTCTTCTCAGCAGGCTTGAGAATTTGAAAGGAGCACATGAGAGTGTCATCAACACTCATCATTGCTCCAGCATTGTCAAATTCACCACAGTAGTTTGGAGCAGAGAATATAGTAACAAGCTGGCGCTTTGCAAAAAACTCATAACCATCCTCAACTACCTGTACCAACAATGCATTTGTCAACTTGAGACAGGAAGATCAACCCTTGGTTTCCTATAACTTATTTTACCAACCAACCACACCTTTGGATGCACCTAGCTGTGTGTTTAAACCTAGAAACTGCAGTCGGGGCAGAATTTGCCACCCTTGTCAGCAAGGTCTGCAAAAGAGCAAAGGCTCTTCTGCAGATAGGGCTCTTTCAGTATTCCTGTTAGGGATCCTGAGACTAAGGCAACAAGGCCATATCATGCTCAAAAAGAAAAACAGTGATGTATCTGTCATTTCTTGTTCTTCATTAAGGCCTGCTTCCATTGAAACTTAGGGGTAGTTCACACTTGAGTGTTTGTCCCATGGCCCATGGAACCGCATGGTACCCCACTTTTTGGATGAGTTCATGGCAAAGCCCACAGGTCATGGCCCAAGGGACTTTGTTCCTAGTGTAAACCTGAATTGGAACAGAGAACACACCATAGGTAACCTCATGATTGTAGGGGTGGTGACTTTTGGGGGCTCCCCCCAAAAGTTCTTTCCAAGTTCACCAAACTAGAAAATTCACAAAAAATAATAAAGTACTATAAATCATTGACTCTGATTATTTGGCTGCCATGGGCTGCTGCAAATTCCATCAGACCCACCTGAAAAATTCCCCTGCATTTTTGGACAACACCATCTATTTCAGCCATGTAGGATTCCATGTGAATTTTTCATCCACTGCGATTTGCTTAGGCTGCGACCTATAACTACCCAAGTGTAAACATAAAGCAAGAGCCGAAGGCTGTGGACCAATGAACAATATTAGATTTCAATGGGCCATGCCCAACTGCTCAAGTCTAAATTGCCCCTTAGTGCAAAGTCTCATCCACAAGGTCTGTTTTGGAATCTAGGAGATTATCATGAGCACTTCCCACCCAGATAAGACCTTGTGATCCAGAAACACCTTGTTTTAGGTGGTTTGGCATTTTAACAGTCACACTGTCTCCATCAGAGACATCCCACAAATAGAGCCAATCAAGGCCACTGCTGCACAAGGACAAAAATAAGAACACAAGTCTAGTTTCAGCAACTGACGCTTTTGGCAACTCTTGTTGACTGCCTACAAAGCATTTGCTTGTGGCTCCATGCAAAGAACTCTTTTTCAAGGGGTTCCTTCTTAGAGACTGGTACACAGGAGTGTTTCCTCCTGCAACCTCTAATCACTTTTCATAGTTAGTAAAACATCTCTGAAACAAAGATCCTTCAGTTGCAGATTTCTCCTTGGATTTTTGGTTAGTACTTGCTCTGAGTGTAGAGCCCCTTGCTTCCACTTGTTTTGCAAGGTTACAGCAACTACATTTTTGCTCCTGAATGTCCCCAGATATGCTCTTAAATGGAAAATAGAAGAAGATGAATGGTGGGGAGAAGGAAGTGGGTGAGCGGTTTGGAGGGAGGGGGGGAGGATATGGGGGCATTCAAAAACACACCTGATGTGCTCGGCAGATGAGATCCAAGTCATGTTTCTGGAGGAAGTCTGAGACTGTGTCTGGACCAAATGTGAAGGAAACACCTCGGTCATTTTCTCCCCAACCTGCGACTTCTTTATCAGGGTCTGCCCATAGCAGGTCACACAATAGTCCAACATCTGGTACATCAGTTGGCCGGGCAATTTTCTTAATCTGGTCCAAGTTCTTGAGATCAGGAGAAAGGCCCCCATGCATACACAGAATCTTCTCATCAATCAGAGCAGCCACAGGCAAACAGTTGAAGCAATCTGTAAAAGTCTTCCACAAGCGGATGTTGAACCGACGCTTACACTCATCGTAGAATCCATATATCCGGTTGATTGAGGCACATTCATGGTTACCCCTCAATAAGAAGAAGTTTTCAGGGTACTTGATCTTATATGAGAGGAGAAGGCAAATGGTTTCTAGACTCTGTTTCCCACGATCCACATAGTCCCCTAAAAACAAATAATTTGCTTCTGGAGGAAAGCCACCATACTCAAATAGCCTCAACAGGTCTGAATACTGCCCATGGATGTCACCTGCAAATTCACACCCGCAAATTCTCTCAAACTTGTTTGTAACATGGTAGATCAATTCAATTCAAAATGGCCAATACACCCAATTCAATGCTCATATGCAACATGTCTGGCATTGCTTCTTAATGACAATGAGACAGAAACCCTGCAATCTCACATGTTTAGAAATTAGGGCAAAAATCTTTATTTTCTCACAATGCATATATATCCAGTTTCCCCAAATTTTCTGTCCCTCAGCACAAGAATCAAAAGAAGCTGACAGGTCACAGACTACAAGAAAGCCAATGCTGTGCTTCAAACCATGCAACAACTACCACCTGTTTGCACAACCATATAAACAGTGTAATGTCCTAATGCAATCCTCCGTGAGCTGCTGGTAAATGAACAAAATTTGAGGCGGCCAGTAACTGCTGAATGAAATACAGCAGATATACCAAAAAAACTACGTCGGCACAACATTCACGAGAATGATCAGCGGATAATATCCTCTACGGCCATGGATAAATGCTCCTAAGGCCTTTCTGACCATTTCCCGAAAGTTGCTTCAAGCGTATTGAGTGAAAAGACGAGACGTAAAAGAGGGAAAAAAAGAAAGGACAAAACCAGGGACAAAACCTTCGTCCTGAATGCTTGCCGAGCGGGAGGGGAAGGGGATAACCTACCACAGATCTTGATCGGAGCTTCAAGCTCGAGGAGATTCGGCTGGGCAAGGAAGATGTCCTTAGATGCTAGACATAGCTGCCGAATCTCCGCCTCCGACAGCTGGACCTGCTTCCCGGGTCTGGCGCTCCGCACATCAAGCAGCCTAAGTATGATGTCGTCCAGAGTCGTACTATCCATCCCTGCTTCTCCTCCCCCTCCCCTCGCTCCCGGTTGGCGTCTCGTTCTCCGTCCCTTCCCTCCTCTCGATGCTCTCCGGGTTCCTCCCCTCAACTACAACGAATCCGTTTCGCCGATTGTTTTCACAAACCGGAAAAACCAGTACGAAGAAGAAGAAGAACCAGAAGCAGCAGAAGAAGCAGAATAAAACATAGACGTTGCTTGGGGTAAGACGAACACAAAATAAAAATGGCACACAGAACTGGCCACAGTGGGCAGCTAGGGTTGACAAAACGCTCCTCGGTACAGGACGGCGGTAAACCGCGCAAGAGCAGAAAGATTCAAGAAAGGAGCAAAACCGGATAGGCCAACCAAGAAGAAGAGGAAAGAGAGATCGCGACAGCAGGCCTTACAAGAATACAACGCCGACGAAGAAGAAGAAGGGACAACGAGAGCGCGCCACCGAAAGCAACAAGCAAAAAACGAGCAAACAATCAAAGCCGCAGAAGGGACAGTAGGAGCAGCTCAAACAAACGGCCTCTGGCACCCAAAATCTACCAATTTGCTAGATTCCATCTACTCGTCCACGTCCTCCTAAATCTACTACTTACCAGCTTATCACATTCTGTATCTAGCATTTGAGTGGATTGTACAAGATCTCCAGAAGGATCTAAATAACCTAACCTAATTAATCAGTTACGTAGTTCATTATCATTTCCCAATCATGGTTGGGACTAGGAACTTGGGTTGGTTGGTTGGTTGGTTAGTTTTTGCTGTGTTTTTTTTGAAAAAACTTGATGATGGGTCAATGAAAGTGGCTCCTTCCAAATAATAATATAACTTGTTTTTTTTTTTTTTTTTTTTTTTTTGGGGGGGGGGGGGGGGGGGGGGTTTTCTCCTTTTTTTTTTTTAAGAAAAAAAAAATGATTGTTGTTCTTCCTTTTTTTTAAAAAAAATTAAAAAAAAAATGGGCGCGGTGGTGCTTGTGAGT
>Ga0116229_10003836_pt1 | contig 24718 bp, 31 predicted proteins | sample S1TSphgellanicum_3_FD_87313 | JGI IMG/M metagenome (GOLD analysis project Ga0116229, IMG submission 87313) | Host-associated microbial communities from peat moss isolated from Minnesota, USA - S1T2_Fc - Sphagnum magellanicum MG | ecosystem: Host-associated > Plants > Peat moss > Unclassified... | reverse complement strand
GGTAGACTACAATGGCAAACACTAGGAAGAATGATAAGAAGCAACTTGAAGGATGACATATGTTAGGACAGGCACACGGAAGGAAAATAGGCAAATGAGGAGGAAAGTTTGAACTCTGAACCTTTGCCGAGATGAAAAAATAAACTTAGATAAAAATTCTTTAAAACATTTTTCAAATGTTTCCTACTAAGATGCATGATACGTCCATTGCGCAAGGTTTTTTTTTTCAATTTTGTGATGCAATTGAAGTGGCAATCATCCATAACATGATTAAGCCAGATTTGGCTACATACTAGATATGAAAGTGGAAAAAAGCTAGAATCCTTCTATATTCTTGACTACCTAATAGAACTTATCATATCAATCTGATGATTTCAATTTCTAAAATAGAAATCTAGCAAATTTGGGCCATTGTTTCCATGAAAAATCCTTTTTATAGGTCAAATTCATATTTTTCAAGTTAAAATTTGATGAAATCTCGCCCCCAAAAGAAACACACTGCCCCAGGGTGTCCCTCCTAGCAACCATGCTAAAATGTTACATGCAAGGTGCATGGATCATCATTTGATGGTCTGGAATCAACCATCCCTACACCCCAGATCAACAGGATATGGTCAAGATAAGTTAACAAATTATGACCTCTTGATAATCACCTCTTTTGATGCTCCAAAGGCCAAAGTTGGCTTTGAAAACACAAAAGAGCCGACTACAGATATGTCCTTAGAATCTGGTATGAACAAGTACAGAAGAGTGTCTTTGCCACAAAACCTTCCACGGATCTGGAGTCCAGAGCCTAGGCCCAACTACTTAGCTCCTCATGCATATGACAAGCCATACCTTAATTGACCGAGGTTTAATTATGTACTTTGGGGTGGATTTAAGCAGCCCATATATCTTGGGCCTTTCTAATGTTTAAGGGTTAATGAGATGAAGAGAAGAGTTCTCTTGGAACCCTCCCAACTATATATCTCACCGTGTGAGAGTATGGACTAGGTATTAGTTGCCTTGAACCTGGCTACTTGCTCTAGCAAGTAGATCCAGATGTGAGAGTGTTGAGACAAGGTTGTTGAGACTGGGTTGATGGCCTTCTTGGGGATGCTCAAAAGAAGGCGAGAAAAAACATTGTTGGTTTGGTGCATTAGTGTAAAAGGAACCCCATTATTTTACATGGTCAATATGCTTTAGTAGTCGGAAATTGTATGGAAGAAGAGCTTTAGAATGTGTTGGGTGCAATATGTTCACAAAAATGAGCAGCTGTGCATAAGCTTTGTCTCTCACCCACCCAAATGCATTAAAAATACACATAAAAATCATATTGTAACAAGTTGAGCTTTTGCCGTGCAAATGTACTAAAAATATTGGAAAAAAGAATGACATGCATGTAAACACGTAGAAGTTTCTCTTGTACTTTTATGTACCTTCCAAGAGTCACGAAATGTCCTTTTGTACGAATGTAGGTGGTTTACTTTGTGTAGGAAAATCCTAAAAATACTAACCTTGACCTTCCCAACAGCTGAAGGGAGATACTCTCCTTCTTAACCGGAACTCTTAGCTTTCCTAATAAGTCAAGGAAACCCCTAAGACACTCTGGATGAGCATATGCACCATTAGATCTCGCAGAATTAAGATCTAGACCGTCCAAATCGTGCTCTTGTAAGCCTACATTCCAGGGCCGGGCATCAATGAATTGTCCGAATATCCTTTTATCCCTTCAAGGTTCCCCTCCAAATAAACCAGGAAATTTCCCGAGAGTGTTTTCTGTGGTAGGTAAGGCTTGCGGGATGGGGATGACGTTACCAGAATAAGTTGCCCGCTTCAGGTGGCAGCCCGAGGAGGGTGGCAACCAATTCTGGTAACACCACCCACCCAAAGGCCTTACCGTGATCACATAATGACTTGTCTGATGGCCCAAGTTCCTTTCATTGGACCAGAAAAAATAAATGACGGGCCCTTAGGAAATGTGCAAGAGCCCGCCCAAAAACTTGAGGATGAACCTCCTCGGCATTTCACTAGGGATGTTAGACCTAAACCCTTAAGGCACTCTCCCAATAGACTGGGGAAATCTCTCAAAGGCCTTCAATGACCTTGATAAGGAATGGAAAACACAAAAGGAAAATCTATATAGGGTATATATATATAGGGTTCTTGAACCCTAAATATAAACCCTATAATGGACCAGATTGGATTGGTGGTCTCATAATCCATTTATAGGTAGTTTGCCTTTTGGACTATATACAAGGGTTAGAACAACAAATTGAGATTCTTTTGCAAGTATAATTCGAGGTACGGATTGTACTATGGACCTTTGAAGCCTTATCCATTCTAGCCACCGACCACAAACAAAACATTTTAACATACTCGAAGCAACTGGAGAAATTTCCTTGAGCATTTTGAGGGCACCTTTATTCATAAGACCAAAAAGCACCATATGTGTGTACAAGATGACTAATTTACACCTACTAAGTGTTAAATGATCACTCGATTTTTAGATTAGCAAGAATGAACCAGCACCCACCAGTGCACCATGCAGGATGGATGATATATGAACAGGAAACACTTTTTCATTGTATTCCTGTCCCAGTGTTAAACCAAAGTGCCATAGCTAACCACAGTGGATAGCTATGTACTAACCATCCACATGTGTTCTATATAAAAACCTCTTATGTTATTACCTACTAAATTATGTATGATACTTTTACCCATTTACATAGATTCTTACCTCAGTATTTGAGAGGGGAAAGTAGCTGGGTTTACAAGATTTGTTACCAAGGTTGGAATAGTGGAACCTTTGTAACTCAGTCCAATGTGTCCAATGTGCAAGGAGGTAAAAGAAACAAAATTACACATCGTAGTGTGAAAGCCCCGACAATTGGGAGCCATATGGTACATGGACAAAACAAAAAATTACACATTGTAGTGTGAAAGCCCCAACAATTGGGAGCCATATGGTACATGGACAAAACAAAAAATTACACATTGTAGTGTGAAAGCGCCAACAATTGGGAGCCATATAGTACATGGACAAAACAAAAGGCTGAACCATGGTTATAGTGTGGTAATGTCCCTATAATAGGAGCGAAAACTGTAAAGTTCTAAAGTCTTGATGTTGGATTCATCCAATGCCTAGAACCATCCTTCCATCCCAATTGACCTAATGCAAACAATTAACACTTTGTTATGTTCAACATTAGCCAATTACCCCTTATAACCTACATCCCCAATGCATCTCCCTAACCCCTCGAAAACAACTTGTACTTGATTGTACCTACCATGGTGTCAAGCTAATTACAAAACACCTGAGGCCAAAACATTGTATATACTAGGGCCTAGGGTCAGTTTCCACATTGACAAAACCAATAAGTGTTTTTTCAAAAAATATATTTGTTTTTTTAATTTTAAAATTATATATATTTTCCATCATCTATTATAATATTGTGATATGAGTAGTGAAATTATTCAGAATGTAGCCTACGATAATTATGATGATTTTCAACATGTCAACTTCATTTATTTTTCACAAATTTTCATTTCACTATTTTGAGGATTATTTAATGATGAAATTGACCTTAGGGTAAGGTATAGATGGAAAAGTTGCAATTCAGGGGGGATTTTTGAAAATGCTAACAAACCTATGTTGTGGATTTAGGGAGAAGCTGAATATAGACATAATACAAATAATGGATGAAAGCAAAAGTTGAGATTTAGGGTTTAGGGGGAATTTTAGAGTGATAACAAAGTAGTACCGTGGATTTTGGGAGAGGCTGAACATGGACACAAAATGGATGGAAAAAAAGTTTGGGAGTTTGATTTAGGGTTATTTTTCAGAATGGTGATATAATTGTGGATTTTGGGAGAAGTTGATTAGGGACAGAGGATTAGGGATTAGAAAGGTGGGAATTAGCGAACCCTAAATTTAAGCGCCACCGAAGGAAAGCAGCAGTTGTGACAGATTCATAACATGCAGTTTGTCGTCGTCGTCGTCGTTGTTTTTGTTTGTTGCAGAAACTTGGAAGTTGCGCTGTTGCACATCCGTTGAAAAGCTACAAGGAATTGAGGATGGAATGGGTCCCATGTGGAATCTAAGCTTTTTGGAGGTCGTAGGGCAACAAGAAGAAGAAGAAGGGAAAAAAAAAGGAAGAAAACAAAAGGAGTTTAGGCCCTGGTAGGTGTGTGTGAGTGAGTAAGCAACCACCAGTTGTAAGGCCAAATTCCCAGCAAATTCGGAAGCGGGAGCGGCGGGGTGGGTCTGTGGCACATTACATTAAAAGGGAAGGACGAGGAGACACTGGTTTCATCTTTCTTTGTCTAATAAAGATACAACCCAATTGTGTGTTTTTCTCGCCTTTCTTTCTCCTTGCCACAGAGATCTACCGTCAATGCCCAACAAGTTTGTGGTCCGTCGAACAACGAGCCTGTCTTCTTGACGTTCTTGGGTAGAAAAGAAGGTGGTGTTTCCGATGGAATACTTCACTAGGATCATAGTAGTGGAAGGTTGTATTGATGCATGCAGAGTGCAATTCTGAAATCGTTCTGAAACTTGCAATGAAGTTCCTGCTTGAGTTGTCTATCTGCATGCAAGAAATTTAGCAAACTACATAAGAGTTGTGTACTGTCACAGAAGAATATTGGATCACAGGAAAATGTGCATGCGATGATGAGTGCAAATGTCCAGAATGGGTATTTTGAATCTTTTGGGTAATAAGAAAATGTGTGTGTAATGAGGGCAAATGTCTAGAATGGGTTATGTTGAATCTTTGGTTTTGGTCATGGGTTTGTAAGCTTTGAGCTTGAAAATTGTGCTATCAACTTTAGCAGAAAATTGTACAAAGGGTGACACAACTTTGTGTTCAATGCAACTGAGACTGAAGGGGGCCAGGATGTCCAGTTTTGAGATTGTGGAAGACCTTACTCACATAGTACCATAATTGTGGGGTTGCAGAGAGTGTGTTGTGTTGTGGTGCAACACAAGAGTGCAACCATGACAGCGGGATCCATGGAGGTGCTTGGGGCTCTTGACAAAGCCAAGACACAATGGTACCATTTTACAACCATCATCATTGCTGGGATGGGATTTTTCACAGATGCGTATGATCTTTTCTGTATATCCACTGTCACTCGTCTGCTTGGCCGAATCTACTACTATGACCCTGCTACAGGAAAGCCTGGATCACTCCCACCCAATGTTTCAGCAGCTGTGAATGGTGTGGCTCTCTGTGGCACTCTTGTGGGGCAAGTGCTTTTTGGGTGGTTAGGTGACAAGCTTGGGCGCAAAAAGGTGTATGGTTACACTCTGTTGCTGATGATCATTACTTCAATTGCTTGTGGGCTGTCCTTTGGCAACAGTGCAAAATCTGTCATGTCAACATTGTGCTTTTTCAGGTGAGAAATAGTCAAAAGCTCCAAACATTCTTGACTGCTGCAGATGTTTTGCAACTCCCCTGCTGATCCACTGGGTAATTGGCTATCCCTCTCTCATGGTGTTCGTTATATTGCTGGTTTTGTGCCACAGGTTCTGGCTTGGAGTTGGCATCGGTGGTGATTATCCATTGTCAGCAACAATCATGTCGGAGTATGCAAACAAGAAAACACGAGGTGCTTTCATTGCTGCTGTGTTTGCCATGCAGGGATTTGGAATCCTCGGTGGTGCAGCTGTGTCAATCATTATCTCAGCAGTCTTCAGACATGCATACCCTCGCCCTGCATTTCAAGTGGATCCAATTGGTTCAACCCCTCACCAAGCTGACTATGTGTGGCGCATCATCTTCATGTTTGGAGCTCTTCCTGCAGCTCTGACATTCTACTATCGGATGAAGATGCCTGAGACTGCTCGGTACACTGCCCTGGTTGAGAGGAATGACAAGCGTGCTGCTATAGAAATGGGCCGAGTCCTGCAGGTTGATTTTGGTGATTTTGTTAGCACTGGTAACATGAACCCAGTGGCTCAAAGAGGTATTTACTCAGTTAACATCCTTTCAGGGTTTGGCCACAGTATATTGCTGATTGAGACAGTGCAGGATAGTTCATTGATCAAGGGTTTTCTGTGACATTGGCTATGGACTGTAGTTGGTAGCAGTGTTCAGGTGTATGTTAGTTTTATTTGTGCATTGCTCATGCTTGTTTGTGTGCATTTGCAGCACCAGAGTATGGACTGTTTTCAATGCAGTTTGCAAAGAGACATGGTCTGCAGCTCCTGGGAACCACGAGTACCTGGTTTTTGCTTGACATTGCATTCTACAGCCAGAACTTGTTCCAGAAGGACATCTTCACAGCTGTGGGCTGGTTGCCACCGGGGAAGACCATGAGTGCTCTGGAGGAGGTTTTCAGGGTCAGCCGTGCACAAGCATTGATTGCACTTTGCTCCACTGTCCCTGGGTACTGGTTCACTGTTGCCTTCATTGATATAATTGGGCGCTGGATAATCCAGCTCATGGGTTTCTTCTTCATGACATTCTTCATGCTCATATTGACCTTTGACTACTACCACTTACGTGGTCAGCCTTGCCCCAACAACCCATCAAAGTACTGTGGTGGAAACCACATCGCTTTCATTGTCTTGTATGCATTCACTTTCTTCTTTGCCAACTTTGGCCCAAATGCCACAACATTCATTGTCCCTGCTGAACTTTTCCCAGCTAGGTTGAGATCAACTTGCCATGGTCTTTCAGCAGCTGCCGGCAAGGCAGGAGCGATTGTGGGTGCTTTTGGATTCTTGTATGCTGCTCAGGGGCAGCATGCAGGACAACCAGACCCAGGGTATCCAAGGGGAATTGGAGTGAAAAACTCATTTTTGCTGCTGTCAATCATCAATGGTGCAGGCTTTTTCATGACATTCTTTGTGCCAGAGACGAAGGGAAGATCTTTGGAGGATTTGTCTGGTGAGAATGAGGATGCAGAGAAGGAAACAGTTGGTAGCCAATCTCACGGGGATCTCAGTACTGTCAATCCAGTTTGAACAGCAGCTTGTAAAACCAATTCCTTACATTCTGTGCTTTCAAATTTTGTACGCATCATGGTAGTTTGAAGTGATGCTTAGATCACAAAGACAGTTCAAAGACTGCCCTACTCAGGTCAGCTAAATGGTTGTCATGGGTCTTATACAGTTGTACTCATAACATACTTTACCTGATTTGGAAGCATAACGTTGGATGCACACAAGGTCTACATGGAGTTCTTTTGTGTGTTGTGGCTAATGAATATATGAAGTAGATTGATTGTTCGAGAAAACATTCAGTGAGATGATGGTGTACATCAACTCTCTGATGAGTTGCAATCATCTTTCAGCTCTAAAAAGATTATATCTTGTGTCTGCACTTCATGAATGGCACTTTCAGTTCTAAGCGGATCTGGAGAAATCTTGTGAAGAGAATATCCTGCACTAGAGCACAATTGGTTCTGATCTTTCTCATTGCACAAAATCAGATACTGTTAGTTCACCTAATTGAAAGTTCTGGTCTGTAGGATGGTGGGTATGGCGGGCACAGGGTTTGTCTTTGGAAATCATATCTTTGTAGACCTCATGTTTGTCTAAATGTTAAGACTCAAACTTGGGAACCATCATGTTCTAGTATTTCATCACAAGGATTGATATCTACAAAGTTGGCAAGGTTTTGGGAATTTCTTGAAAATTTGTTGGCATCTTGAACTTGGATATTTTTCAGAGGATGTTGTGGAACTTCTCCCCCTTTCTAATGATGCATACCAAATATATGGATGAATTTCACCAAAACATTTATTAGATTGAAGATTCTCATGACGATGTTATCATCAGTATGCCTGTACTACAAGAACCATGAACCACAAAACTTGCATTTAAAAATAATCTTTTGGATGTATTGAAATGGACTTATATTCCCTATTTGGGTTTCTCAGTGACTTTATTTGCTGAAATGTTGCAACCCATACTGAACATTGGGTTCACAAATAAGACATTACGAAGTCAATGGAGTCAACTTGGTTGATGATAATTTGTGTTGTACTCCATATATAAAATTGATTAGAAATACTAGTTTGTAGGTGATGTAATAGGATCACAAATTCTAGAATTCTAGTCTTTAACATTTGTGATATCATATGCAACATAACTTCAAAAATGTGAAACATCCAGAGTCTAGTTTATCCAAACATTCAACTTTTGACCCAACCACCTTTGAAGTTCTCAATCAAAGTTCCAAACTTCACCACCAAGCTCAAATACAAAGTAAAAACGTTGAGTATAAAGTTGTAACTTAGGCCAATTTAACATCTTCCCAGGAAAACCACCACAGACCCGGTGGGTATCATCCCGGGTATGCATACTTAGAACCATCGCACAGTAACTCCAACACCTCCATCACTGCACAACAATAGTTCCTCGGCCACCAGCGTTGCCAGCTCCAACGCCTCCATCGTTGCCCAACAGCACTGCCACCCCCAATGTCTCCATCGCCATGCAACAACAACAGCTCTGTGTTGCCTCCATCGTCGTGCAGCAGCCTCCGTGATTCCACCATCGCCACATTTACTATTGCAACACAACAATAGCTCATTGCCTCCATTCCCACAATTGTCGTTACTTCAAATAGACCATCACGCTCCTACCACCACCATGCTTGTTTCCTGTGCATTAAATTTTTTTCAAAGCGTGCATTAAATTTTTGACAAGATGGACAAGTTGGTCTAGCCACCATTGTAATTGGTAAAAACATTGCACAATCTATTCTATCCATTCAATAAACCTAATAACAAAAAAAGTGGCCAACACTAAAAGGTGCAAATTGCTTTCATTTTCATGACCTTTTTGTCCATCATTATTGTTGCCTTTCTTCATTGCAACTATCTTACAATACTGCAATTACCATCCATTGACTGTTTGTAAAAACTTTATTTAATTAAATAAAGAGTTATAATATGGTACAACTCAAATCTAAAATAGAATTCCAAAGAATAACAATCATTTATTTCAACAAAAAAATTACATACGGGTCCAATCATCCTATTAGGAGCCACACCTGCCCTTTTAAATCACTGTTTTTGCATTGTTTTTTAAAAGAATATTCTTTTTAAAATTTTAATATGCATTTCAAAAAAAATTATTCTTTTAAAAAAATCTTGATATTATAATTATGTTAAGATGTATATTAAAAAATATCCCAAATATTGTCATGAAAAAATATTTTCAAATTATGCCTTTAATGTCAAAACTATTTTTAAATAGTGGTTACAAGTCTTTAAAAATGAATATTGCATTTTTTTTTACTCATTATATTGATTCCAAATTCTTGTGATATGTACATAATGTTTTCACAAATAACATTTTATTTTTTAAAATTACATTTATTATTATTTTTAACAATCCAAAATTCAAAAAAATTAAGCAGTGATTATGATTGCTAATGGTACATGTTAGTATGATGACATAATTTTAAATTCATCCAAACAAAATTATCTTCTCTAGAACACATATTTCTTGCATTTGCACACACTTTCGGAGTATAGATATTGATTTCCAACTTTTTTCAAACTTCTCTAAAAACCTGACAACATTAAAAAAAAAAATTTGATCCAAATTCCTTTTCAATGAACATGAAGAGAATGGGTTGAACCCTTAAAAGTATCCATACCACACATGAATCTTCTTCATTTGTTCCTAAATCACCTTTATCTTTAAAATCAACCTACCAACTCACCTTTCAAAATAATCTTCAACTTTTCTAAATTAATAGGAATATTTTCCACCTACCTACCTTTTAAAAGAAGTCACCAACAATTATTTTAATATAAGTCTAGAAATAACATTAAACACTCTTACCTGTAATAATAACAAATCAAACCTATTAAATTTATCACAATAGTTAAATTTGATTATTTTTTCTTGAAAAAAATTGTGTAACAATAATTACCATCAAGTAATAGAAGGTCTAACTACTAAGATGAAAACTTTAAACCCCTAAGACCCAACCCTTTTATTTAAATCTCAATACAAGGATATGTTGGCATGGTATTTGAACATAGTAGGATATAATTTTCAACTTTAATTATAGTTCTTAAACTAGGTTAGACACTATGTAATCTATGGGTTGTCAAAGAAAAAAACCTAAGGTTTTAGGTGGCATTACCATAACTATTATGTAGAGGAACATTCTTTTCTTCTTTTCCACTGTCCAAAATAAATAAAAATGGGCCCAAGTTTAGCTTGGGCCCCATTTTGTTTTCTTCAACAATTTGTTTTTTATTTGTGTTCTACAGTGTTTTGAAATTCAAGAAAAAAATAATTTGTAGAGTTTTTTTATTCAATTCCTTGTGAGTTGTTGTTTGGTTTCTTTTGTGTTACTATTGGGTCCTATTGTGTTATTATTTGGCTTTTCTCAAGTTCTTGCTTGAGTTCTATTATGTTGTTGTTTGACTTTTGGGTTATTATTCAACTTTTCTTGGGTTATTGTTCAGAACCAATATCTTGATTTCCTATTGTTGTTTGGCACCTTTGACATTGTTCTTTGATTTCTTTTGGGTTGTTATTTGATTTCTCTTGGGTTGTTGTTCATATCCTCTTGTTATTCAAATTTCCTATTGTTGTTCAACACCTCCAACATTATTATTTGACCCAATGTTATTCAACTCATCTCCAAGCTTAAAGTACCTTATTGATTTAATTCCCATGTGTGATTACTTATCCTTGCATTATTGTTTGGTTTCTCTTGTGATGTTGCTTATCAATTAAATACTACCCCCCCCTTGTTTTGTGCAAGTTTAGGAATGAAGAGCTTGGATCCAATCTATCAAGTTACTTTTTCCATTTTTTCAAATATGATTTACAAACTATGATTCCAACAATTTTGTGTTTTTCTTTTTGGATGTTAATGTTGTATGTTTTAATATCTTTTCATTTACTTTGATAAAACATTTGTTCATGTTCCAAGTTCAATCTTTGTTTGTTTTGTTTATTATTAAAGTTGATTCTAAAACATTCTAACATTAGTAAATATGTTTGTTTTTTTAGGATTTGTTATCATTCATACACTTTTTTTTGCATTGCATTACATTTCATTTTTCATATTCATATTTTACATGAAGAAATGAGGGTTAAGTGAGTTATTTTGATGTTGTAAATGTTGATAAATGTTTTGAGTCGTATGTAGGCTTTAGATAATTAAATTGGTATGCAAGTAAAAAATAAAGAACACACCATGGTAAACCAATCTCTTCTTTCAATTTTTCCACTCTTGTTGAATAACACTCATGAAAAAAAGTTGAAAAATGGAGTAATCAAATGAAAATTTTAAAAACATAACAATTAAAAATGAAACATCTGAATTTTTTCTCAATTATGTTCCTATGGAAGAATTCTTTAAAGATTATCCCAATTTGGAAACAAAAAGTTATAGAGGTCTTGAAAATGAACAAATAATGAAAATGAAGCTTCAAAAATTGCATGCTCAAAGAGTTAAAAGGAGACTTCATGGTAGAAATGCATTTTTTTGGGTTTACTTTAATGTTAATGATAACAAAAAAGTTGATCATACAATGATCTATAAATGATGCATTGTATTTTTTGTTACAATAGTCATGTCAATGCATCTAATCTTATAAGTTATGCAAAAAAAAGGTTTAATTTCATATGGTAAACAAGTGGTATAATAACTTTCAACAAACATGTGAATGAAAACCATGCCATTATTGTAAAAAAATTGAAGATGAAATCAATAATCCAATGAAAAATTTATTCAAAGGTAATTAACAAATAAAAATTTTAATATATTTGGTTAACAAACTTCAATGTTTTTTGTTACAAAAGATCTTTTAAAAAAAGATGTTGTGTTCAAAAAAATAAAAAAATTACAAGATTTAAGCCTTTTGATCATTAAAAAACCCTTATTAATGCATAGTCGTGGAAATTATTTGGATGAAGTGCTTGGCCTTGCATTTGTCCTCAAATGGTTTTTATTTTTGAAAAAAAAATTCTTGAAAGGCATTGCCTAATTTTGTGGAAAAAATAGAATAGAAATATGTTCTACCAATATTAGTAGAAGGTATAATACTACAACATCAAGTTTTGATTTATGGACATTTGAAAATGCACATGACATTTTTGCTCTTGTAATAAAAAATTTAAAGGTTGATTTGCAACCAAAACACATTGTCAATGTTGGTTTGTTTGAAATAACAAAAGTTGCTAGTCAAACCTTGGGAAAAAAATATTAACAGAATTGTTGGATGCATATGGGTTGAAGAAATAAATTCTTACTTTTGTAAAAAATAAGGTGAAATTTAAATGTTATAACAACTAATTTAAAGTCTATTGAAAGTTATGAATGTTTTGGTTTGGAAGAAACTTGCTTTCAAGGTACAACTATTGTGGCCATGTTTTTTTCTAAAACTTCCTAATATGTGATAACAAATGAAAAAAAATGTTGAAATTTCAAATATGTTTCTATTAAGTTTGTTCAATTATATGTTTAACTTGGCCTAAAAAGTTTGGAAAATGCAGACAAGAATGGAACAAGGCTTATGAAAATTCTAATATCCATCCAAGGAATAAAACATTTTAATTAAAAAAAGGTGAAAACATTTTACTTTAAATCATTTTTATAATCATTTTTTTTATAAATATAAACATAGACCACTTAGATTTTAGATTTGAAATTTGAACTTTTTTATTTGTACCATATTTTTAAAATATTAACATTGAATGTTAAATTTTGTTTGCAAGTTTGCATCCAAAGTGATTATGTTCCAAGAAGCTTTGTAATTTTGAAATAATATTAACCAGATGTGTTGTTGCAAATAGACTTCTACCAAAATTAATGGAAAAGTGCCTCCTCCTCTTACATGGCACATTCCTCAAATCATTATGGATTATCTTTCCTTGGTTGTAAATGTTTGTGTTTTAAATCGATCCTAAAGCCACTTGTTGCTTAATAATGCATTACATTTACAATAACAATGTGTTTGAAATTGAGGGAAAAAGTTGAAGTCTCACCCACCTTAATCAATTTGAAAGATGATGACTATATGGTTGTTATTGAGTTGTTTTTTATGGCTTCTACTATCAAATATGAGGTTTTGGGGGTGTTAGAATCTTTCCTTTCATTCTTAAGGAAATATGAAGCCAAATTTGATGCTAAACCTTACACCTAAAAGCTTTTGCTTAGTATTGTGTTTTATTGGACATGAAGGTGTGGTTATTGTTGACGAATATGACAAGAGATCCTTATATCCTATGCTTATCAAATGCCATCATCATTTACATCTTATGCCATAATTTGAAATTGGTTGTGCAAACCCAATGGTCCATGAAGATTGCAATATGGATTTTTTAAAACAAATTAACAACACAAATGAACCAATGAAAGATCTTCTAAACAAGGTGGAAGCACATTACATGGGGGCCATTTTAGGCAAGAAAATGTACTATTTTTTGGGTATAATTTGGGGGCAATTTTTCTTTGATTTCATCTAGCATTTTATAAACATATAAATTGAATTTTGATATAAATGCCTCTAACATAATTCTTTTCATCTTCAAATTAAAATAATTTTTCAACAAAATGTTTTTTTTCAACACACTTATGCTTGTTTGAATGAAAAATTTGTCTAGGATGTTTTTTGTGAAATCACATGAGTCAAACTTTTCAATTGTAATAAGAATGGTACAATTATTCATATTCAATATATGACTAAGTACTTCATAAAACTTTGCCATTATTTGAATCATTTGTTGGATATGTTTGCATTTTGCAATATATTATGGTGAACATCTATTTTTTCACAAATATATTTTTTAATCATTTAATATCAATCAAAAAAGTAATTTCCTTTGATAATTGCATTACTTGGCAATTGAATGACCTTATTTTGAATGTAATTTGTGAAAGCCTCTTTTAATATTAGCTTGATGGAAATTAAAAGTTGCACAATTTTGAAAAAAAAAATTTGTGACAACATTTTTTGGCCATTATACTTTGGGGGGGCACTTAATGTAAAGTTTGGGATCTATTTGCATTAAATGACCATTTTTAGGGGGGAGGGGTATTAGATAATTGTCCAACCTATTTTTGATCACCTTATTATTATTTAATTTTCTAATATATACATATTAAAACCAACTTATATTAATTATAATCTATTATTTTATATTATTACATACCCTATATTATAATTAAATTGATTATTTGAATAAAATGTACCCTATTTTTAAACTAATTAACTTATAATGTTTACCCAACAAACAATATATTTCACCCTATATTTTTACTCATATATATATATATTTCAAACTAACTTATCCCCCCCCAAGGCCACCGTAATGTGTTTTCACCCAACAAAGAATTGTTGATTTTTAGAAGATATTAAGTGGATATTAAATATATCAAATGTCCTTTTCAGTGGTGGAAGAAAAACGAATCCATGTTTTCAACCAAATTGGTTTTTTGGCCTACCAAATATAAGCATTGTAGGATTTCAAATTGAGACCAAATGGAATTTTATTTTTTTAGTTGGCATATTAACAAATTAAAAAAGATGTCATTTATAAATGATCAATTTGGAAAATTTAATATTTGTGAACAAGAATTGGCTTAATGATCCTAAAGTTATTCCAAATCACCTTCCAATTTGGTGGAATTCATTGCAAAAGATCTAAAATTAGAAGAGGAGTTAGAGCACTTTGAAGGTTTATTTGAATAAGATGAAGTTGTGAATATATGAAATTATGGAAGAAGAAAAAATGATATTTATTTCATTTTTTGTTGTTTTATTGGTTTTTGATAATTTGTGTAATTAAGAAAATCATTTTGTTGGAGTTGCTTTTGAGAATTGACTAGTTTTCAATTTGTGAGGATTAACATTTTAAAACATTGAACTTTATTTTTCCAAATTGATATCTTGGCTAATTTTCTTTAATTAGGAAAAGATATACGAACAATCAACTTAATTCTTGAAATATTATGTGAGAATGAAAATCAACAATTTTCATAAAAAAATAAAAATTGCCCAACATTCGTTGTAACATTTTAAACTTTGTTTACATCTTAAACAAGTTTGCTTTAGACGATAACAAGGGAACTAAGTGAAAAGATATGAAAAGATACAAGCTTTTACCAAAGGAATGGCACATTCACGACCAAGTTGGCTAAGGTGCCAAATGGAACATTTTAATGGCCAATTTATGTTTTTAATCCATTGTTCAACTTCATAATAATTGAGTAGATTTGCATTAAATTGATGTTTAGCAAGCATTAAATTATAAAATAATTATTAACCAAAATGAAAAAAGGGATTAGAGTTGAAATATTAAAAGAATGGTCTACCCCTTTTGAAAAGTGCAACTTACAAATGTTAAGTACACTTTTTGTGGATCTAATATTAATGTTAATTAATTAAATTTTATTTTAAAAATAGTTTCACTATAGAATATAATGTGCATAATGCATTAAACAATATTTTAATTTATAATATATGAGATTAAACCACAATATAATGAGGTTATTCTAATACCATCAAACCACTTTTCAAATGCATCATGAAATATGTACATTCAAAAATGATTATTGATTCTTTAAATGATAATTTAATTGTAGTGCCTGATTTTTTGAACAACAATGTACCAAAAGATCTTATTTCAATGTTTTGTTCTTTGAAAAGATGGTGAACAAAAAATATATATATTTCAAATTTCAAACTTTAGATTGCCAAAGTTTTTTTTGATAACACATTTTGGTCACAAGCTCTAGTTTGGGATATACACAATCATTTTATCAACAATGTTTTATTTGCTATTGTTTAAATAACCTTGTAGCCGAGTTTTGTTTTCTCAAATTCTTCAATAGGTCTAGTGGCAAAGATCCCAACATTAATTAATATTAAATGGCAACTATCTTAGGTGGGATGTAGAATCTTTACAAAAGTGTTCCTACAAGTGGCGACCTAAAAAGGGCCTAGGTCTACATGTGGTTGATTTACTTATTTTTATTTCAAAAAATGCCAAAAATGACCAAAATTTCATTTATTTTTCATTTTTAAAAAATAATCACCAAGCTATGATATTTTTGCATGTTAAGCACAAAATTAACATGTCCTTAACATCTTATCATAAGTCACTCCCCCTTGCCCCTTAAAGGGCATCTAAAAGGTGTCACAATTTGGAAATCACCCTTCTACCCTTTTGTAGGTATACATTTTAAGTTAAATCTTCATCTCATTAATACCTTAACTAACCTTGTTTATCCCAAGACCCTCTTGTTCAATCTAATAACACCATTATAACAAAACCTATAAAGAGAAGTTGCAACTAGGTCACTCAAGTCATCTCCTCCTTTATCATCTATTTAAAATAGCCTAACCAACATAAAGTAAGGGTTTAGCCTTTTGTCAAGTAGAATTTCCCTTCACCCCCTATAATTCATGTTCTACCTTTCCCTTGTATGCTCCAAACAATAGCCTATTTCCTTGTTCACAACACCTTTTCTCTTAATCATACTATAACCAATCATAACCTTAAACAAATAAATTAAAAAAACATACACAACATCCATTAATTGAAACAAGGTTTTTTCAAATCAATCATTCACACATTAAAAGAAAAGGAGGGTAGTTACACTAGAGTCTCTAGTCCCTACTTGTTGATCTCCTACTCCAACCTAGCTTCTACCCATGACCTACCAAACTTTCTCCCTTTCCTTCCCCCTTTCTTTGTTCTTCTACTTTCTACTCCCAACAACCCTAATAACTCATAACTAAGCTCCTCGACACAACTCCCCTTCCTTCCTACTTTCCCTTGTTCTAACATAAGAAGGTAGACCTTCTCCTCACTCCTAGGTCAAATGCCCCCTCCTCCTTTTTTACTTTTACCTTACTAAGCCTAACACTAGTTCTTTGTATTTCTTTCTATGTTCACCCTTGAATGGAACAACTCTTGAAGACCTGCCTTGAGTAGCTGCCACCACCAACTTGTGATGCTTCCATTTCCATCCTAACCATGTCGCTTGGTTGGGTGCCCCTTGAAAGCTCATTTTTTCGTGTTGCAACAACTTTTTCACATTACCTTGACCTTTCATGATATGTCCAACTTCCCACTAACCAAGATCTCACATCTTCATCATCATTTTTCATTCCCTCCACTTCTTCACATGATATTCATCACTCTTGATGTGGAGGGGTGATCAACAATGTTTTCCCCTCTTTTAGTTTTAAGAAGAAAATATTGTTGTTGTCTTGACCTAAATTTAATTCCTAGCACCTTCCTAAAAGCCACCTTTGCCATGTCCACACCACCCTGTCTAATAGATTTAGTTGACATAGGTGAGAATAGGTAACTCTACCTTAACCTAATCCAACTATCCTACCACCCACCTACCTTATCATATCTCAGCCACCCATCCCCTAGCAATCCCTTTGGAATAAAATCAAACATACTTACCTTATCCCATGAGCTTTGGGTTAACCCCAAAACTCCTTTAATCGACTTACATATGCTTAACCAAAATTGGGTTAAGCTAATTGGGGCCCAACACACTAGAAAGGAATAAGATGTTTGTAGTTGGTCATTGATGTTATAACTTGATGCCTTATTTTTTGGTTGGTTCTTATCCTCTCAATCAATGTTGTTTTTTTTTTTGGGCAAAATTTGACAAAAATTTGACCTAAAAAATTTGACTTCAACATACACAAAGGATTTTTCATAGAAAAAAAGAAACCCAAATTTGCCAAATTTCAAAGAAATGCTACTTGTCATGCATGTTTCCTACTCTACCATTGTTATTGCCTTTAGATCCATGGGAAGCTTCAAGACCTTTTGAAGCTTTTCCATTTTGCTTTTGGTTACAAGTTAGTGCCTACATTCCTCCAACTTGCCTGCTAACCTTCACCAATTTGTGCATCTGCCTCCAATTGACAAGGTAAGATTTCCACTTAGCCTTCTTAATTTCTTTCAACATTTCTTTCAGCAAGGTATGTTACAAATTGAAGGGGAAAATATAACATTTCTTTTAGCATGGTTTATTAGTAATTGAGGAAGGGGAAAAGAAGAAGAAGAGGATGGAGCAAAAAAGGAGGGGAAAAAAGAGAGAAAACCAAGGAAGGGGAAAGAGGAAATCAAACAAAGAAAAAGAAAAATGGAAGCAAAAAAGAGGAAAAAAACCAAAGAGTAAAAAAAAGAGAAAAGGAAGGGATAGAAAGGAAAAAAGAAAAAGGAAAAGAATTTTAAAAAAAAGAAAGAAAGCAGAAAGGGAAAAAACCAGAAAGGAAGATGAACAACAAATAATAAAAACAAAGAGGAAAAGAAGCAACAAAGAGGAAGGAGAACAAAAAAAAGGAAAAAAATTAAAGCCACCTGTTTTTTGTCTTCTTCTACTTCTATTGTTTTATTATTCTTTCTTATTTTACTTTTTCTTCAACTTTTTATGTTGCTTGTTTCCATCTTATTCTTCTTCTTCTACATTTTTCTTCTTCTTTTGTTGTTTTTTTTCTCTTCTTCTACTTATGTTGCTATTTTTTTTTTCATCCTAATTTTCATCATCATCTTCTTCTAATGTTGCTTCTTTTCTCCTTCTTATTCTTATACTATTGTTTATGTTTAAGTCTTTTACTTTTTTTATGTTGCTTTTCTTCTTATTCTTTTGTTAAGGTTGCTCGTTCTTTTGTTTTTAATTTTCATCTTTTTGTGCAAGATCATGTTCAATGAAGAGATTGAGGTTGTTGCACTCAATCCAAAAGATATTTTGCCCACTCTAACTAGAGGTTGCTACACCCAATCCAAAGGTTGTTGTGCCCAATCTAAAGGCTAAGGGTATGGAAGAGAAGAAGTTGGCAGAAAGCCTTCCCATGCTTTGGGGGATCTTGCTATATGTGAAAATTGGTATGTCCATAGACATGGTAGAGTTTATGTTTTTAGTAAGTTTTTGATCTTGTAGGAAACAAAAAAAAATTGTAAAGAAATTTCAATACATAACAAATAAAACCCAAGCTCCTTTCTTGTCTCACATAAGGAGGGGTTTTTTTTTATCAACTTATTTTTTGTTATACATGTGTATGGTGGTTGTCTTGGATACAAATTTTCTTGACATGCTTATGTTAGACATCTCTTCACATGCCCTTCCTTCATTTTTTCACATATGTTGGAAGAATTAAGGGGGTTTTTTTGTCAAGTCATTTTTCTTGCAATACCCGTGTATGGTTTTAAGGTTAGATTAATATTATCTTCACATGCAATACCTATTTTGAATTAATTTTAAATGTTTGTGGCATTTTGTTTATTTTGAGATGCATATGCATTGGAGGTTTCGATTATATAACAAGGGGACAATGGAGAGCCCAAGGCCCATGAGGCTTTTATGGATGTCATTGATTAGGATGCCCAAGTTCTTGGCATAGATGATGCGCCCCCTCCACCTTTGCCCATAGTGTGCTTAGGCGTTGAATGGGTGAAGGAAAGCTCTAAGTGGTGTTGCAAGGTTGAAGATTACACAAGAAATATATAACATGAAATGGCTTTTGATTGCGCACTTGAAAAAAATGCATAATCTTGTAGTAGAGAAAGGCAAGCTTGGTTGCCCTTCAACACACCTTAAAGGTCCCAAACAATAGACTACACTACCATGAATGCAAAGGTTTTTAGTGACCCAATAATGATCATGTGGTGGAACAAGTAGAAGGCTACAGTTCATACAAGGATCACCATTGTAGCAAAGTGGGATTGGTTGTAAAAGATTGCAAAAGACTTAAAGTAGGCCAAAAAACCTCCTTCGGTAAAAGTTGCCTAAAAACATCTATTAGGGGGTATGGTAGCATCCTTTAAAACGCCTCCTCTCATTTGGAGAAGGATGAAGACCTCAAGGATTCCATTATTTCATCTAGAGTTGCCTATGCCAAGAAGACAAAGGTGGCATGGGATCCCACTTTGTGGAAATGGAATCTAATAAAACTACTCGCACTTGAAAGATGCAAATGGTACTAGTTTTTCATGAATCAAAGATGGTGCATGGATAGTAAACAATCAAAACAAAACTTCATCATTTATTTTAAATTCAAAATTTATCGCAACTTTGAATTTAGTTATAACTTTGCTTATTGTTTTTATTTACATTACATGGATTCACCAAGGACGAATTTATGGTGAACACAATTTGAGTGGTGCTCACGCATTGTCACCTTTTCACACATTAGCATGTTACCAAGGCTGAAAGACAACATAGAAATACTATCAAGATCATGGAATGGATGATGCTGATGCCTAAAGTAGACCACTTCACATGTATCATCTTTTTTTCTTTTTTTTTGTTTCAAACATTTTTGGACATTATTGAAAAGCAACGTCTCTCCATATAGGTTTTGTACATGCCTATAAGATATTTCATAATGTACATATATTTTTTGCACTTGTGTATTATATTTTAACCTCCACGAAATATTAACCACTAAGCATGTGAATTCAAACTTTAAAAAATACCCAACCTTTCATTTGTGCATTACCCATATAATGGTCACAAAATTCAAGATTGAATTTGTAATCTTCTTAGAAATACCCACATATAGTTGAAAATAACATAATTTATTGTAATGTTCCAAAGCATGTAAAACTTTCATATTGGGTGACAAAATCCTCAACTATTTCCCAAAGGATGCAACACCTACACACAAGATACATGAAACCCCCCAATTACTTCCCATAATGTACATTACCCCCCACATGGGTCCCTAAATACAAACTGGTTTTTTATTTTTCTAACACAATATTTGCATAACATTCACAAAAAAAACCAACATTCTTGTTTTGGCTTTTGCAATACCCACGCAAAGGTCACCTAAACAAACACAAGGGATTTGAAAATGGCAATACTCACATAGAAGACACAAGAAATGCCAACTAGAAATTTGCAATACCCACTTTTAGGTAACAGAACATGCATTACCACTTTGTAATACTTTCATGTGATCACTAAATCTAAACCCTTTGCCAAACCTACGTGTGGGCAATTGAAAATTTTAATTCTTACCATTATATTTCAATTAAAATCAATCTTACTTAATCCCATTTATTTTGAGTCAATTCTTTTTAATTTAAAAATAGATATAATTAATTTAGACAAAATTTAATTAAATTGAAATCTAATCATAAATTTATCATTTATTCTAATTTGAACCTAACTTTAATTTTATCTATAATTCAGTCCAATTACTTTTATTTTAATTCAATTGAATTATAAGTAGATTTCAATTAAATTATATTTAATTTATTCCACTATGGATATTCAATCCAATTATAATTCTCATTACAATTAAATTCAAATATATTTCAATTAAATAATATTCAACTTTATTTCAATTCACCTTTCTTACCCAATTCTATTCATTTCAAATATAATTCAGATTAATTTTAATTCAATTCAAGTATTGTTTCATTCAAATCCAATTCATAATGCGGGTATTATCATTTGTGAGGCTTTTCATTTGCAAGTATTGTTGTTTGGAAAATTTATGTGGTTTTTCATAGTGACATGCAAGTATGCCATTTTTTCACCTTAATAGAGTACTTCAAATCTTAGAAAGGTTATGGCATTCAAACATTTTGGATTGGAAAAGAAAAACTTGACTTGGTCATCACCAAGATATTTTATACTACAACAAGATACAATTCAACTTCCATTAGCAAGCACCAAAGAAGTGCAACCAGTTAAATGCAGTTCAATATTCAATGCAAATTATACACCAATTTGATCATGCATGTTAATTATTCTCAAAAAAAAAGAAAATTGAAATTTTTTATTAATCTAATTCTATGATTTTGAATTTTAATTATGCTTGAATTTGAATTCATTTCAACTAAGTATATGTGCTACACTATTTTGAAATTGATTGTTGAGGAAAGGAGTGAGGGTTTGAATATGGAGAACAGTTCCTAAGTAGTCAAATCCCTTGAAGCCAAACTACTTAGGAATTCAAGGAACCTTTAATCTAGTTAAATGGACCAATGGATTGACTTAAGGATGTTGAACAATTTGGGATAATGGGACAATCAATGAAGCCATAGTAGTAAAATAATATGGGAAAAATTGGTAATGGATGATGGCAAACATGTTACAAGAGGGGAGAAATGGTACTTGTAAAAATTGGACAATCTAGATAGGAGGGCCAATGGATGGACACAAGGAAGGTTGGACAATTTGGAAAAGAATGCTGATGGATAAACCTAGGGAAGTTGGAAGATGTGACTAAGTTGGACAATGGATGAAATTGGACAACAAGATGATCCATTGACATTTGGCAATGGATGAAGTTAAAGAAGAGGGGCAATTACACAAGACAACCTAGACTTGCATATAGGGGATTATAGCATTTCACCATACTTCCCTTCACAATTGCATTTAGATCATCAAATAATTTGCACTATTTCCTAGTTGGGCTCTTAGAGAAATGTGGCATCTATTGTTGGCCTGAGTGTGAACTCATTACCCAACTAATTTCTCCTTCCAAAACCAAAATTTGTAATTTAGTTTTGATTTTCATTGATAGAAATTACTCAAAATTTAATATCTCTCCCGCCTCAGGTCTGAAAACTACAAGAAATCATCTCCAAGAAATCCCACTCATTAAAGGTTTTCCAACAATACCAAGTTCACACCCCCAATTTCTCTAAAACATTTTTTTGATTTTGTTAAATTTTCCTTGACAAAATTATTCAATTTTCAATCACTCTTGCATGGTGGGTGGGGGATCATAAATTGGGAGATTTCAACATGACAAGCAAACAAACAAGCAAGCAACCTTAATACATAGACACCATAGACCAAAGATAATTCCTTGTTCCTGGTACTTAGAAGGGCTTGCATTTTAATCATTAGGCAATTTTGTCTTGTCTTGCTAACCAAATGGTTCCTAGAGGAACCATGCACATAAGCTAAATTACTTGTTGGTAGTACACTAAGTTGCCAGGTTAAGCCTAATATCTACACATAAGACAATATCAGCTTTGGACTTTGGATGTTTTTCAGTGTACTTTGGTTGCCATATCTGCAATATCATCAGCCTGATTCAGTTTTGATTTCCCCAATTGGCAATATTGCCATTGCCAATGCAACAACATATTTTGCTACTGGTGGGACTTCCCTGGGATCCCTTTCTTTATCTTGGTCAGGGATTTGTCTCAGAAGGCAAGAAGATCATGTATATTTCTTCTATTGTGGGTACCCATTGTGTTGCTTCTATTAATTAATTAGTTTGGGGGGGGTGGGGGGGGTGCACTTAATGTTTTCATAAATTTATTTATTTTAAAGGAACCACTTTGATTGGGCCATCATAATTTTTCTTTTAAAACATTCGGCTCTCCTCAACATAGAAGCCGAATAGAGATACTTACAGAAATAATCTTTCCCCTTTGGACCACCTAGGAAAATGTGGGAACACATTGGGAACTTGGGGAACATGTTGAAAAAGTCATGGGGAAGAAGATGGCAGGAACACCAAAATCGAAAACAAAGGAAACCCCACACCTCGTGCCCCCATGGTCCCTCGTGGGTGCATGTTGAATAGTCTCATTGTCTGCATGCAAAAAAATTATGATCCGATAACAATTTGTCATTGTTGTTGGCCTGGGCTAAAAAGCCTGGATACCTATTTCTGCTTTGTCCAAGGGAAGGCAAGAAGACCATGTGTATTTTAAATGTGTTTTCTTTTCTTATTAGTGTTGTTGGAGGGGGGAGATGCTAGAATGTAAGACTCAAGAAAGCAAGTCTGTGCTTTGGGCTTTCAGGATGATGAATTGAGTTGTGTTTCTTTGTCCTAATTCAACAATTTGTACAACAGACTGATTTTCCTTGCCTTATCAGCTGCCACTTCCCGAGTGCAGCACTGTCTGGGCTGATTCTGCATAACTAAAAAAAAAAAACAAGGGGTGTGTCAGTCACACTGTGGCCTTGCCATTTACATTAAAAAGTATCTTAAGGACAAAAAGAAGAATTATGGAAATTCAAATATTTCACCATGCAAAAATATAATCTTCAAAAAACTCCTGCAAAAGAAACCATAATCCTTCCAGATATCATAACTCTATTACAAGTCTCATGTTTCAACACAAGCCAAAAGATCATCTTTCAAAAATCCTGGTATAAAAATAGCCCTACTACCTAGGGGCCAAAATCCCTACTATGCTCTATAATGAATCTAAACACAATATCATTGCCTTGGTAGGCAAGGCCAACAACAAACATCCATCTACAGTACATGTACACACACACACACACACACACACACTCTCTTGGACAACATTTAGGTTCCAGTTAGCAAAACTTGAACTAGAAATGGATCTGTTTTACAACTGGTTCCACAACTGGAATCGAAATTTACTCTTGTGACGAACCAGACCCAGAACCAGATTCCAAAATCCATTTAGGGGTGAAACCAAAACCCTAAAACCTAGAACTGGGGGACTAACCGTCGCCACCCGGCAGTTCATTACTGGTTCCAGTGGTTTACCTGGAAGCAGGTCTGATTTTCAAAACTGGATTTTTTTACAGTTGGTTCCATTTACGTGCAAATGGAACTGCAACTGGAACTGGAACCGTTCTAATTTATTTTTTAGAACTGGAAACTGGTGGTTCTCTGTAGGTTCCACATTTGGTTCTACCAATTAACCCGCATCTCAAGGCTCTCCTTTACAAGTCTCTAGTCTCTATCCCTCAATGTGCTGGGACACGAGTGGTGGGTGGACAGGACTGGTGGGTGTGTGAGAGAGAGAGAGAGAGAGAGAGAG
>Ga0116229_10003835_pt1 | contig 24721 bp, 14 predicted proteins | sample S1TSphgellanicum_3_FD_87313 | JGI IMG/M metagenome (GOLD analysis project Ga0116229, IMG submission 87313) | Host-associated microbial communities from peat moss isolated from Minnesota, USA - S1T2_Fc - Sphagnum magellanicum MG | ecosystem: Host-associated > Plants > Peat moss > Unclassified... | reverse complement strand
TCCAATGTGCCGAGATCGCCGGCTTCGCGATCCTCGCCCTCTTCGTTGAAGGCGATGGCCGCCAACTCCGCCTTGCGGGCCTGCAACTCCAAAATGCGTTCTTCCACCGTGTCCGCCGCGATCATCTTGTAGACGAACACCGATTTGGTCTGGCCGATCCGGTGCGCGCGATCCGAAGCCTGGTCTTCCACCGCCGGATTCCACCACGGATCGTAATGGATCACCGTGTCGGCCGAAACCAGGTTCAGGCCGCGGCCACCGGCCTTCAGGCTGATCAGGAACAGCGGCACTTCGCCGGCTTCGAAGGAACGTACCGGCTCGGCACGATCATTGGTGTCGCCACGCAGTTCAACAAACGCAATGCCCGCTTCACGCAAACGCGGCTTGATCAGATCGAGCATCGAGGTGAACTGGCTGAACAGCAGAATGCGGCGGCCTTCCGGGATCATTTCGCTGATCATTTCCAGAAGATCGTCCAGCTTGCTGGATGTTTCGATTTCGCGCGCCGAGCGCAATTTCACCAGGCGTGGATCGCAACAGGCCTGACGCAATTTCAGCAGCGCGTCGAGCACCACGATCCGGCTCTGCGCCAGGCTGCGCTCGGCCACCTGTTCGCGCACTTTCTCGTACATCGTCGCGCGTATCGTCTCGTACAATTCGCGCTGATCCGGTGCCAGCGTGATGCGGCGCAGAATGGTGTGCTTGGGCGGCAGCTCGGTGGCGACTTCGCTTTTCTTGCGGCGCATGATGAAGGGTTTGATCCGCCGCGCGAGCTGGACGCGGCGCAACTGGTCGCCATTCTTCTCGATCGGCGTGCGGAACCGCTTGGTGAAGCCGCGCCGGTCGCCCAGCAGGCCAGGCATCAGGAAGGCGAATTGCGACCACAATTCCTCAAGATTGTTCTCGATCGGCGTGCCGGAAAGGCAGAGCCGCTGGCGCGCATCCAGCTGGCACACCGCCTTTGTCGCTTTCGCATCAGGGGTCTTGATCGCCTGGGCTTCGTCCAGCACCACGATATGCCAGTCGAACGCCTTCATTTCCAGAATATCGCGGGTGAGCACCGTGTAGGTGGTCACCACCACATCGAAGCGGGTCAGCTGTTCGCGCTTCTTGTGCCGGTCCATCCCGTGCAGCACGGCCACTTTCAGGCCGGGGGCGAATTTCGCAAGCTCCGACTGCCAGTTTGAAATCAGGCTGGTCGGCACGATGATCAGCGCCGGACCGGTCATCCGCCCGGCCGCGTGTTCGACGGTAATATGGGCGATGGTCTGCGCCGTCTTTCCCAGGCCCATATCGTCGGCCAGGAAGGCACCCAACGCATTGGCCATTAGATGCTGCAGCCAATCCACGCCCTGCTGCTGGTAGGGCCGCAAATCGCCCTTGAATTCGGGGGGCACAATGGTCGCCGGTATCTCCGGATCGCCGCGGAACCGCGCCGTATAGGCTTCGATCCGGCCGGCATCCTGCCAGCGAGTCAGCAAAAGCTGCTCCAGCTCGATCACCGTCGGCGCTTCCGCGTCCGGCAATACAATCGTATCCTCGCGCGCGCCGGCGGCCTCGATCAGATCGCCCATGATCGCCAGCATGCGGCGGATACGCTCGGCCGGCAGTTTCACCACCCGGCCATCTTCCAGCGTGGTGATCAGATCCTCGCCGACGATCTGCGCCGCCTCCATCCCGCCGCGCGCCAGCAAATGGCTGAGAATCGGCAGCAGGGGCAGCCGCACCCCATCGATCTCGATGCCGAAATCCAGCGAGAAATTCCCGGGCTCGGTGCCGCTGGCGGCCACGTCGCGCACCCGCATGTCCCATTCGCCGACTTTCTGGACCATGCGCGGCCCGAAATCCTTGTCGATCAGGCTGCGGAACCCAAGCGATTCCAGCGCCGGTACACGTTCGGCGACAAAGCGGTGCCAGTTCTCGCCGGCATCCTCGCCGCGGAACACGAATACGCGGCGGCCACGGGCGGATTTGCCGTCACTCACCCGCATCTGCACGAAGCCATCGGCGCGTATGGTCTCCAGCGCGCTGGCCTCCGCCTCCACGTTGCGGCGGACGAAACTGGGGCCGCCAGGGCCATCGACGCGGACGAATTGCCGCTCGTCATCGCCGTCGCTGAGCGTGCCGCCATAGTCGAAATCCAGCATCAGCGCGTCCATCAGCTGGAGGCGGCCGAAATCATCCGGGCAACGCAGGCGCTGCAGGCGCAGCACCGGGGTGATCGGGCGATCGACAATCGCCTTTTCGCTCTCCGTGGCGACCAGGGTGGAGGCGCCGCGCACCCGGCCGATGCGTGGGCGTATGGTCACCGGCGGTGCCGGCGCCGGGCGCGGCTGGCGCAGTTTTACCCGGCCAACGGCGCCGGTGGCGGCATCCACATACCAGGGCCCGGTATCGCCGAGCAGGATGGCGGAGCGCGCCGGCAGGCGCGGCGGGGAATTGGCGTCGAAGGTACGTTCCTCGCCGGCAATCAGCTGCTTGCCGGTGGCGGCCCAGCGCGCGTTTTCCGTGCGCAGCAAGGCGGTGACCAGAGGGGCCACCGACTCGGCGGGCACCCCGGTGCGCGAGGTGGTACCGCCGCCGAGCAGATGCGCCAGCGCGATGGCGGGCGCGCTTTCGCTGGCCTCGGCAATCAGCCGCGCGGGGGTGGTTGGCTCCAGCCGCGCGGTGCGCTCGCCGACCAGGCTGAGGGAGACGAAACAGGCATTGGGCGGCATGCCGGGCTCAAGATTAATCAGCAGGCGCTGTTTTTCCGGCGGCGGTTCGGCGCTCAGTTTTTCTAAAAAACTGGCCTGGGCGGTGCGGCGAAGGGCGGGAAACCGATCCAGGGCGGCAAAGGCGGTGGCCGCCAGATGCGGGCAATTCACCAGCCGGCAATTGCAGCGGCTGGCGAATACCGTGCGCGGCCCCATGGCAGCCGGGGTGAAATGGGTGGTCCGCTGCACCCCCTTGTCATCGACGATGCCGTTGATGGTGTCGCCGTCCATCGACACCTCCACGGCGCCGATCAGCACCAGGCTGCGGCCTCGGGTGAGGGTTCGGGATTCGAATACGCGGCCTAAATCTTCAGCAGAAAACGGCGTGGGCAAGTTGTGTGTGCTCGCAGTACAGGATCAGGGGTTTTGCTTGGATTTTAGGGGCACTGCAACAGAAGAAAGCGGGCACGCGCCGGAGCCGGGCAAAAACCGGCGGCAGGCCTGCGCTTTGCCGCCTTGGCCGAGCGCCGGGGCCAACCGCGTGTAAACGAGAATTTAGTAGATGACGCCAAGCCGGCAACCTACCCATGGTTGCCACATTGGCGATGGCGAGAGGTTCCATGCACCCCACACCCAGCGCGCCTGCCACCTCGGTGGAGCTCCGCCGGGCCACGCAGCGCCGCCGCATTCTTCTGATCGAGGACGATTCCGCGCTGGCGCGTAATGTCGCCAGCGAGTTGGACCATCGCGGCTATGCCGCATCCCATGTGCCGGATGGGCCCTCTGCGTTCGAAGCGATGCACGCGGCGCAGTACGATTTGCTGATCATGGATCGGATGCTGCCGGGGCTGGATGGCATCGCCCTGCTCAAGCGGCTGCGCGCCGAAAACATCATGGTGCCGGTGCTGGTGCTGAGCGCGCTGGGGGCGGTGGATGACCGTGTCAGCGGCCTGAAGGCAGGCGGCGACGATTACCTTATCAAGCCCTTTGCCCTGGACGAGCTTTTTGCGCGCGTGGAAGCCCTGCTGCGGCGGCCGCGGGAGACGCGGGAGACGGTGCTGCAAGCGGGCGATTTGAGCCTTGATCTGATCGATCGCACGGTCACCAGAAGCGGGCGGCCGATCGATCTGCTGCCGCGCGAATTCAAGCTGCTGGAATATCTGGTGCGGCGCCCCAACCAGGTGATCACCCGCGCCATGCTGTTCGAGGATGTGTGGAATTACACTTTTGTGCCGCATACCAATCTGGTGGATGTGCATATCGGCAAATTGCGCCGCAAGATCGACGCGCCGGGCGAGACGCCGCTGATCGAAAGCGTGGTCGGATCGGGTTTCATCCTGCGTGCGCCTGACTGAGGTTTTCGCCACCCACACGTTTCGCACCGCAGCCATTGCCTGCGCCGCCTTCGGCGCCACCACGCTGCTGCTGTTCGGCTTCATCTACTGGCAGACGGCCTGGCTGGAAACCAGGCGCATCGACGTGTTTCTCAGCCACGAATATCTGGTTCTGTCGCATGAAGACCCCGCCACCATGCTGGCGGATGTGAACACACGCTATAATTCCGATCCTCACCGCCAAAGCTTTGCCGCCCTGTTTGCCGCTGACGGCACGCCCATTGCCGGCGGGCTGGCTGCACGGCCCGCGGGGCTGCCCAACGATGGCGCGCCGCATGAAGCGGCGGCGGAACGCCGGGGCGAGCATGGCACGACGCGCGAACGCATGCGCGCCGTGGCAGGCAGGCTGCCCAACGGGCAGGAACTGCTGGTGGGGCGCAGCGAGGAGGATCTTGCCAAGCTGCGCGCCCTGGTGTTGCGCGCCTTGGGGCTTGGCCTGCTGCCGGCCCTGGCGGCATCCTTGGGGATCGGCCTGTTCGCCAGCCACCGCACCATCGCCCGGGTGCGGGAGGTGAACCAGACCATCGGCAGCATCATGCAGGGCCATTTATACGAGCGCCTGCCCACCGCCGGCACCGAGGATGTGCTGGACCAGCTGGCCGATAGCGTGAACGTGATGCTGGCCGAAATCGAACGCCTGCTGGCGGAGGTGAAGGGTGTGGGCGACAACATCGCTCATGATCTGCGCACCCCGCTGACCCGCTTGCGCATGCGGCTGGAAAGCGGGCTGACACGCGCCGCCAGCCAGAGCGAGCTGAACGCCGTGGTCGGCGGCGCCATCGCCGATCTGGATCAAAGCCTGGCCATCATCACCGCGCTGCTGCGCATTGGCGAGCTGGAAGCCGACCGGCGCCAGGCGGCTTTTGCCCCGGTGGCGCTGGGCGCGCTGCTGGCGGAGGCCGCCGATCTTTACGCGCCACTGGCCGAACAGCGCGGAATTCAGCTGCATTTGGCGGCGGGCGCCGATCAGACCGTGCTGGGCGATCGTGGCTTGCTGTTCGAGGCGGTGGTGAATCTGCTCGACAACGCGGTGAAGTTCGCGCCGCAAGCCGGTTGGGTGACGCTGGCATTGCTGGTGGAGGCCGGCGGGCCGGTGATCCGGGTGGCCGATACCGGCGCCGGCATTGCCCCGGAGGAGAGGGAGGCGGCGCTGAAGCGGTTTTACCGCGCCGATCCCAGCCGCCACATCGCCGGCAGCGGCCTTGGCCTCAGCCTGGTTGCCGCCATTCTGCGCATGCATGGCTTTGGTCTGCGCATGTCCGACGGCGCCTATGGGTTCGCGGTGGATATTCTGTGCCATGGCAAAGGTGACGCGTGAGGGATTGCGGGATTAACAAACACACCCGGCGTCAGTGCGAGCCCCTCTCATTTCTCAAGAGGGCGGCGTGGCAATCCAGGAGTCATACTGCAGATGCACGCCGCGTTGCTCTGGATTGCCACGCCGCCAAGCGACGGCTCGCAATGACGGGTTTAGTACGCGCCAGCCCCTCGAGCTGCTTAGGTGAACGGGTACCAGCGGAAGCTGAAGAACAGCATGTTCTCGTCGGTTTTCGGCGTCGGGCCGATGCCCTGGAACACATAGCGGCGGACATACGAGTACTGCGCGCCGATCTGCATCTTGCCATACGGGCCCTGGAGGAATTTGTACCAGTTGCCGATGGTGATCTCCGCATCGCCGGAGGTGGCGGGGTTGCAGGCGGCAGGCTCTGTCGCGCCTTCGATGCCGCAACTGGTGTTGTTGATCAGCGAACTGCCATAGCCGGCCAGCGTTGCCAGCTTGCCCTTCACCGTGCCGAGATCGTAGCGGGCACTGACATGCTCGACACCGAAATAGGCGTAGATGTCGTTTTTGGCGTCCGGGTGGGCAATCACGCCGACATAGCCGCTATATCCCGGCAGAGCGACCGGCTTGCCGGTGGAATCATAGCTGCTATCGGCAAGCTGCGACGTGCCGTAGCGGCCGACGCCATCACCGAACAGGCCACTGAGATGGATATCCAGCTTTTTCGGAATGACGTGGATCATCGCGCCGCCGCCGAAGCCGCCACCCAACACGGTATAGTTCCGGCCGCTGCCCAGCGTGCTGACACGATCGTTGAACACCCGGCCCAGGCCATAGGCCTCCAGATGGGCGATATCGAAATCGGCCGTCGTTTTCAGGATCACATCCGGGGCGAAGTTGTTGCTGAAGCTGCCGCCGGTGGCATCGACGCCGATGCCCGCGTTGGTCTGGTTGATGGTGGCGCCGGTGAGTGTGGGCGCCGTGCCGGAGACGATGGTTGCCGCATTCTCGATCGACAGCGCCGCCCAGAACTGGTCGGAGCCGATATTTTTGGCGACGCGGAATTGCGCCTGGCGGGCCCAGTTCAGCCCGACCACGTATTGCGGATCGATCTGCAGCGGCAGGTCGATGCTCAGCGGGTCAATGCCCTTGCTGTTCATCGTGGCAAGCGACCAGTTCTGGCCGCCAAGCACATAGAAGCCATCATCGCTGCGCGCATATTCGATCCAGGCCTCGCGCAGACGCGGGTTCCAGCTATTGCTTTCGTTGTAATTGGAGGTTGGGCCGGTACCGAGAAAATCGATCACCATATTGCCGGTCAGCTTGGTCACCTCGTCCGGGGTCGCTGTCATCAGCGCCGACAGGCGTGTCTGGCGGCTGCTGAAGCCCGATTCGGGTTCGTGGTAGAGCGGGCTGTTACGCTCGGGAACGCCGGAGGTGAAGCTGGAGGCGAGGTCGGTCTGTTCGTTGCGTGACCGGTAGAAGCCGGCACCTTCGAAAAACCCGCCCAGTTGCACGGTGATTCCACCGATCTGCAACAAGCCCTTTGCCAAAGGTTTTGCCGCCGGCGCTTCGGCCCTGGCCAGTATCACCGAGCCGGGTGACGCGCCAGGGGCAGCCGGCACCAGCGCGTAGCCCTGCGGAATGATCGGGATGGCGGCCTGGATGGGTGCGGTCGGCACCGGCGTTTCGGCCGCCATATGCGCCTGCAATGCGCGCATTTGCTGGTTACGCAGGGCCAGATCGCGCTTGAGGTGTTCCAGCTCGATCTGCTGCGCCCGCATCTGTTTGGCCAGCGCATTGATCTGCGCTTCAGTGTCATCGGCAAGGGCAGTGCCGACATAGAAAAGCGGGATCATTGATGTGGCAAGGAGAATTCCGTGCCGCGACGATAGAGGGCGCATACAAGCTCCGCAACGCAAAGGGGTGAGACGCGAGCCGGCTATCGCATTGTCAGCGCTGCGGCGTCATGACAGTTCTGTTGCGAAAACCTCTATCGCCCGGTTGCGTGCTGTACGGGTCACATTAAAATACAATTTAATTGAAAGGTCTTTGTTTTGGCTTCATCGTTCGCCAGACACCAAGCACGGTCATCATTAGGTAGTCTGATGAATCGTAGGGCGGAAGCGTAGGGATTTGTTGACCGGCTAAGCAAGCAATCCAGGAGTTATACGGCCAACGCTGGCCGTGTAACTCCTGGATTGCCACATCACGAACGCGTGGCTCGCAATGACGGTTCGGAGTTGTGGATCAATAGCCTTCGTAATACCGATCGGGATCGTTGGCGCCGGGGAACAGCGACTGATAGAGCTGATCGCGGATCATGTTGAAGTTATAGGCCAGATCGCGCGGGCTCTGATCCTTGGTCAATATATAGGCGCTGGCGGTGCTGATCACTTTTTGGCCGTCGCACAGCGCACCGGTCACATAGGCCGAATCGCCCTGCTGCACACCGCGCGGGTAATGCGCACGCCCGTCGCACAGCGCGCCGGCGGAAATCGTGTTGGCCGGATTCACCACCAGCACCATCCGCCGCTCCGGGCTCGGCGGCAGTTCGCCGATGGAGGCGTATTGCGCAGGATGGTATGCGCGGAACATGGCGGCCAGATCAGCCTTGCTGCGGCCAGGCGCCGTGCCGTGCACATCAACCGGCAGGCTGTCATAATCCGCCCAATCGGATGCCGGCGCACGTGACGGGTTGGCGGTCGACAGCACAGTCGTGCCCGATGTACAGCCGCCGAGCAGCAGCGCCGCGGGAATAGCGATCGGCCATAGCCTGGCTGATAATCTGTGCCGCAAAATGTTACGCATGATGGGGAACCCTTTCGACGTCATATGCAGTTTCGTGGCACACCCAATGGCGGCGTCCGTATCAGCAATATGTGCCCGGCGAGGCCACGGTTAAATTAAAACGTGTTTTATAGCCACAGCGATAAATTATTTTATAAGGCATCCATCGGCGCGATGGCCGCTATATGCACCGCAGCGCAGCAAAGCACGAAGCAAAGATGCAGCCTATTGCCACAGCACACGGACAGCGCACGCCATGATCGGCATCGTGCGCATCGCCCTGGCCCGCCCTTACACTTTTGTCGTAATGGCCATGCTGATCGCGATTTTCGGCGTACTCTCGGCGTTTCGTACGCCCACCGATATCCTGCCCAATATCGGCATCCCGGTGGTCGCGGCAGTATGGACCTATAACGGCATGCCGCCAGACGATATGTCAGGCCGCGTGGTATATTACTACGAGCGCACACTGAGTGCCCAGGTGAACGATATCGCCCATATCGAAAGCCAGTCGATGTTCGGCTATGGCGTGGTAAAAATCTTCTTTCAGCCGCATGTGAACATCAATGCCGCACTCGCCCAGGTAACCGCTGCCTCGCAAACCGTGCTGAAATCCTTGCCGCCGGGGATTACCCCGCCTTACGTGCTCTCGTTCAGCGCCTCCAGCGTGCCGATCCTGCAATTGGCGCTCTCCAGCAAAACACTGCCGCAAGACCGGCTGTTCGATTACGGCCAAAATTTCATCCGCCCGCAACTGGCAACTGTCGAGGGGGCGGCCATCCCCTCGCCCTATGGCGGCAAGGTGCGGCAGATACAGATCGATCTGGACCAAAACGCGTTGCAAGCCCGCGGCCTCTCGGCGCAGGACGTGGTGGTGGCACTGGCGCAGCAGAACCTGATCACGCCTGTCGGCACCGAGAAACTCGGCGATTTCGAATGGAACATCGCGTTGAACGATGCGCCGCGCGACTATACCGAGCTTGAGGATCTGCCGATCAAGACAGTGAACGGCACCGTGGTGATGATGCGCGATGTGGCGCATATACGCGACGGATCGCCGCCGCAAACCAATGTGGTGCATGTGGATGGCACCCATGCGGTGCTGATGACCATCCTGAAATCCGGCGCCGCCTCCACGCTGGATATCATCGCCAATGTGAAAAAGCTGCTGCCGCAAATCCGCGCCAGCCTGCCGCCGAGCCTGACTCTGAAGGCGGTGGGCGACCAATCGGTGTTCGTCACCTCCGCGGTGATGAGCGTTGTGCGTGAGGGGCTGATCGCCGCCGGGCTGACCGGGCTGCTGATCCTGGTGTTTCTGGGCAGTTGGCGATCGACGCTGATCATCACCATTTCCATCCCGCTCGCCATCCTGTTTTCGCTGACCATGCTCTCTGTGCTGGGTGAGACGATCAATGTGATGACACTGGGCGGGCTGGCGCTGGCGGTGGGGATCTTGGTGGATGACGCCACGGTGACGATCGAGAACATCAATTATCATCTGGAGACCGGCAAGGAGGTGCAGACCGCCATCATGGATGGCGCGCGCCAGATCGTGGTGCCGGCCACGGTTTCTCTGCTGTGCATCTGCATCGTGTTCGTGCCGATGTTTTCACTCGGCGGGGTGGCCGGCTATCTGTTCCGGCCGCTGGCCGAAGCGGTGGTGTTCGCGATGATCGGATCCTATATCCTCTCACGGACGCTGGTGCCGACACTGGCGAATTTCCTGCTGAAAAAGCATGTGCATCGGCCGAGCAGGGAGCGGCGCGGCATGTTTGCCCGCTTTCACCGGCACTTCGAATACCGGTTCGAGAAATTCCGCGGTTTTTACGTGACCTTGCTGGAAGTGGCCTTGGCCTACCGGCCGCGAGTGATTATCGGATTTTTTGCCATTGTGCTGCTCTCATTTGGTCTGGTGCCGTTTCTGGGACGCAATTTCTTCCCGCCGGTGCAGAGCGATCAGATAAAACTGCATGTGCGGGCGCAGACCGGTACGCGGATCGAGGATGTATCGGCGCTATGCGGCCGGATCGAACAGGCGATTCGCCAAAAAATCATTCCGCCAAATCACATCGATACGATCGTCGATAATATCGGCATGCCGGTCAGTGGTATCAACATGGCCTATGGCAATTCCGGCACCATTGGCGAGGAGGATGCGGATATCCTGATCTCGCTGAAGGGCGGCGCGGCCGGCCCCTATCTGCGGCGGCTGCGCGCGCTGCTGCCGCGGCTGTTCCCCGGCACGGTATTTTCGCTGCTGCCATCTGATATCATCACCCAGATCATCAATTTCGGCCTGCCGGCGCCGATCGACCTGCAAGTGGTGGGCAATGATCTGGCCGCCAACCGGATGTATGCGGATGCGCTGCTGGCGCGCATCGCCCGCGTGCCTGGCGTTGCCGATGCGCGCATCCAGCAGGCCTTCAATGAACCGACCTTGCGCGTGGATGTGAACCGCCAACTCGCCGCTCTGGTCGGGCTGACGGAGCAGCAAACCGCGACCTCTTTGCTGGATACCCTGGCCGGCAGCATCCAGACCGCACCCACCTTCTGGCTGAACCCGAAAAATGGCGTGTCCTACCCGATCGTGGTGCAGACCCCGCAATATGCCATCGATTCGATCGGCGATCTGCGCAACACCATGCTGGGCACCGGCAGCAAAACCCAGCTTCTCGGCGGCCTGGCGAAGCTGCGCACACAAAGCGCCGACGCAGTGGTCTCACATTACAATGTGCGCCCGGTGATCGATATTTTCGCCACCAACCAGGGGCGCGACCTTGGCGCGGTTGCCGCCGATATCGACAAGATCGTCGCCGAGACCCATGCCGATGTGCCGCGCGGGAGCCAGGTGGTGTTGCGCGGCCAGATCACCACAATGACCAATGCCTATAGCCAGCTGATCACCGGGCTGGGGTTTGCCATCGTGCTGATCTATCTGCTGATCGTGGTGAATTTCCAGTCCTGGACGGATCCGGCGGTGATCGTGCTCGGGCTGCCCGCCGCGCTGGCCGGCATCATCTGGAGCCTGTTCCTCACCGGCACCACGCTGTCCGTGCCCGCGCTCACCGGCGCCATCATGTGCATGGGTGTGGCCACCGCCAATTCCATCCTGGTGATCAGTTTTGCCCGCGAGCGGATGGCTACCGGCATCAGCGCGCTGCAGGCGGCTATGGAGGCCGGTGCCACGCGGTTCCGCCCGGTGCTGATGACCGCGCTGGCGATGATCATCGGCATGGCGCCGACCGCCCTGAGCGCCGAGCAGAATGCGCCGCTTGGCCGCGCGGTGATCGGCGGCCTGCTCTTTGCGACCATCGCCACCCTGTTCGTGGTGCCAACGCTTTTCAGCCTCGCGCATCGGCGCGAGGCTGCGCCGGAGATGGTTCCGGCTGGCCTGCACCCAGCGGAGTGACATGACGATGCCAGATGAAGGCCGTGCCCTGCCGGAGAGCTACCAGACCCATGCGGAGGGCCACCAGCGGGGCCAGCGTGCCAGGCACCGCCGGCCGCGCCATCTCAGCCTGGCCGGCGGGGTTGTCGCTATCCTGGCGGTGTCCGCCGCCGCCTGGGGCATCCATGACCGGGCCCAATCGGAAACCGAACTGGCGAACTGGACCACGGCGCAGGCAGTGCCTACGGTGGCGTTGGCCACCCCCACCACCAGCAAGGCAGCACGAAGCCTTGTTCTGCCAGGCGACGTAAAGGCGTTTTATGAGGCGCCGATCTATGCGCGGGTGAGCGGCTATCTGGCCAGTTGGTCGGTGGATATCGGCGCGCGCGTGCATCGCGGCCAGACGCTGGGGCTGATCGACACCCCCGACCTGGACCAGGATCTGGTTCAGGCCCAGGCCGATCTGGCCACTGCCGAGGCCCGCGCGCAGTATGCCGCGCTCACCGCCAAACGCTGGCACACGCTGCTGGCCACCAACTCGGTCTCGCAGCAATCCGCCGATGAAAAGCAGGGCGATGCGCTGGCGGTGAATGCGGAGGTCGCCGCCCAGCGTGCGCATGTGGAAAGGCTGCGGGCGCTGGAATCGTTCAAGCGCCTGGCTGCGCCGTTCGATGGGGTGGTTATTTCGCGCAACACCGATATCGGCGCACTGATCAATGCCGGCTCCGGCGCTGCCATGCCGCTATTCAAGGTGGCGGATATGCACCAGATGCGCGTGTATGTGCGGGTGCCGCAAGCCGATGCGGCCGCGCTGTCTCCAGGCCTGCACGCAACACTGACCGAGCCGCAATATCCCGGCCAGATTTTTCCAGCCACGCTGGAGACCACATCGCTCTCCGTGGCGGCGGAAAGCCGCACCGTGCTGGTTGAGTTTTCGGCGCCGAACCCGGCCGGCAAGCTCTGGGCGGGCACATTCGCCGAGGTGAAGCTTTCGCTGCCCGGCGATTCCAAGATGTTGCAGGTGCCGGCGAGCGCGCTGATTTTCCGCGCGCCGGGCGCCCAGCTTGCCACCGTGAACGCGCAGAACAAGGTGGTGCTGAAGGATGTTGTCATCGGCAAGAACCTTGGTTCCGAGATCGAGATCGAAAGCGGCATTTCCGCCGATGACCGGGTGATCGTCTCGCCGCTGGATACAATCGAGGATGGTGAGGCAGTGCGTGTCGCCGCCCCGCCGGGTGTTTAGAATGTCGTTGCATCGGAACGGGCTTTGGCTTCTGCCAATACTACTGGGCGTCAGCGGCTGCGATCTGGCGCCGGCCTATCACACGCCAGTGACGGTGGTGCCGGTTGCCTATAAGGAAGCGGCGGCGTTCGCACCGGCGCAGCCGCTGGATACGCTGCCGCGCGGCCCCTGGTGGGCCAGTTTCGGCGATCCGGCGCTGGACACGCTGGAAGCCGAATTGGAGCCGGCGAACCCCACGCTTGCCGCCGCCGCCGCCTCACTCACCCGGGCGCGCGCCTTCGCCGCCGAGGCGCGGGCGGGTGTGTTTCCAACCCTTTCTGTCGGCGGCAGCATCAATACCGATCGGCAATCCGCGCGCCGGCCGCTGCGCGGGTCCAACGAGCCGAACCAGTATCTGGACAACACCATCGATGCCCAGGCGCGGTACGAGGTCGATCTGTGGCACAAGGTGGCCAATGCGATCACATCCGGGCGCTATGCGGCCCAGGCCAGTACGGCCGATCTGCAAAGCGCGCGGCTGAGTCTGCGCGCCGAACTCGCGGCGGATTATATCGATCTGCGCGGGCTGGATTCGCAGGCGGAGGTACTGACCCACGCGGCCGATGCCTATCGGCAGGCGGTGCACCTGACGCAGAACCGCTTTGCCGGCAAGATCGCCTCCGGCCTCGATGTCAGCCGCGCGCAAAGCCAGCTTGGCACAGCGGAAGCCGCGCTCACCGATATCGGCGTCAGGCGCGCCTTGGCCGAACACGCCATTGCCGTTCTGGTTGGCAAGCTGCCGGCGCAACTGAGCATCGCGCCGGCCGGCTGGACATTGAAGATGCCGGATATTTCCGCGGGCCTGCCGAGCGAATTGCTGGAGCGCCGGGCAGACGTGGCCTCGGCGGAGCGCCAGATGGCGGCGGCCAATGCCAGCATCGGCGTGGCCCGCGCCGCCTTCTATCCCACTTTGTCGCTCGACCTGCTTTATGGGTTACAGGATACCGGTTTCAATCTCTTCAGCCTGCCGAACGAATTCTGGGCGATCGGGCCTGGCCTGGCGATGCCGCTCTTCGAAGGCGGGCTGCGCCGGGCGGAGGCGGGTGCCGCCATGGCCGCCTATCGCCTGGCGGTGGCGCAATATCGCGCGACCGTTCTACAGGCGTTCCAAGACGTGGAAGATGCGCTGGCGCAGCGCCGCCTTCTGGCAGTGGAAGCCGGGCAGACCGAGCAAGCGCTGCAGGCCGCCAGGCAGACCCTGGCGATGGACATGAATTTATATCAGGATGGTGCGACGAATTTTCTCGACGTGGTGATCGCCCAGGCGGAAGAATTGCACTCCGAACAGGCGGCAGCCGATCTGCGCACGCGGCGTATGCAGGCCGATCTCGCCCTGGTCCGCGCGCTCGGCGGCGGCTGGCGCCGGCGCGACCTGCCCGATTTCAAACACGGCCCCATGCTGCAAGCCACCCGCTGACGACCGTAGCTGCCCAGGCTGCAACAGACCGCAGGCGCCGCCGAGGCGCCCGACAATCTTGTCCCAGTCAACAGCGCGAGGGGCGTTCGAGTTCGGCATTCACCTCGCCGCCAGTGAGGACGATGATCATCGAAATCCAGATCCAGGTCATGAAGCCGATAGCCGCACCCAGCGAGCCATAGGTCCTGTTGTAATTGCCGAAATTCGCAACGTAGTAGGAAAATCCAAGCGATGCGCCAAGCCACGCCAGGGCCGCGAAGGCGCTGCCGCAATCGATCCAGCGCCATGTCGCGGTTTCGCGGCTCGGCCCATACCGGTACACCAGCGAGAGGAAGATCACGATACCCACCAGCAGAACCGGCCAGCGCAGCACCGTCAGCAGCAAACCGGTGGTTGATCTCAGGCCGAGAAAATCGAGAATCGCCGGCAGCACCACCACCGCGCCGATGGCCAGGATAATGAACACCAGCGCCCCCAGGGTAAAACACAGCGAAAGCCATGTTCGACGGAAAAAGCTGCGCTTTTCCTTTTCCTCATAGACCGCGTTGAGTGCGTCGAACATCGATTTCATGCCGGCATTGGCACTCCATACCGAGGCCAGCAGGCCGAACACCGCGCCGAAGCCAAGCGCCTTCTGGCCGCTGGCCGCCAGGCTGTGTACCTGCTCGCTGATGATCTGCATTCCCCCCGCCGGCACCACGCCGGCGAGCACGGAGAGATGGGCTTCGATGGTGGATGGATCGGCGACCAGGCCATAGAGGGAGATCAAGGCCGCGATGGCGGGAAAAATCGCCAGCAGCGCATAGAATGTCACACCGGCCGCCTCGGCCATTACCCGATCGTCACCAACGCCCTGCGCCACGCGCAGGCAGATCCGCCACCAGCCCCTGGCACGCCGACGGGCCGGCATCGGGTTATCTGGCCGGATACCTGGTCCGGCGGGCGAATGAATCGCCATCAGGCCAAGGCCGGTCAGCACTGCAGTACGGAGTTTCGCGCGCGCCATGCACGCAGTCTAACGCCTTTGCCCGAGACGCAGTTTCTCGTGCCAAAAACGCCGGGCACCCGCACGGGCACGCGCGCAGGTGTTACGGCAGCATGCTGTACCTATACTATTGCATCGTTTGGACCGATCATCGACCGATCGGCCTTACAAAAACGTGGCCACCCTGCGGAAACCCGGCACGCAGCCGAGAGCCCGCGCGAAACGCCAGGAGGTGCCAGCACGATGATCGACACCAGCAGAGTCGGCCGGGACGATGATATGGGTGGCACTGTGCAGCCAGACGGCGCCGGTTTTAGAACCTGGGCGCCCAACGCGCTGTCCGTGGCTTTGGTCACCGGCCCCCCTCTCTCGGCCGCCATGCAAACCGCGTCCTGGGCGCCGGCTGCCGGCGACCAGCTGGCACCACTCGGCGATGGCAGCTGGGGCGGCTTCGTCGCGGGCGCCGCTGATAGCGACACCTATATGTTCTTCGTCACCGGCCAGGGCAGCGCCGGCTGGAAGCGCGATACCTATGCGCGGGAGCTGACCTCCGACCCCGCCTTTCCCGACAGCGCCTGCATCCTGCGCGATCCGGCCAGCTACCCATGGCACGATCAGGGCTGGCGAACGCCGCGCTATGAGGATCTGGTGATCTACCAGCTTCATGTCGGCACCTGGTGGGCACAGGATGCGACCGGGGCGGATGTCCGGACATCACAAGGCGGCACGTTCCTGGACGTAATCGAAAAACTGGAGCACCTGAAAAGCATCGGCGTTACCGCGATACAGCTGCTGCCTGTGCAGGAATTCGAAACCAGCTTCAGCCTGGGCTATAACGGCGTGGATTATTTCTCGCCCGAAGAAGATTACGCGGTGCCTGACTCCCAATTGCCATGGCGCCTGCAGCACGTGAATGCCGCGCTGGCCGGGTTCGGCCAAACCGCGCTGACCGCCACGCAGCTTTCGCCCTGTATCAATCAGCTGAAATGCCTGATCGATCTGTGCCATCTCAATGGCATCGCGGTGATTCTTGACCTGGTTTATAACCATGCCGGCGGCGGGTTCGATGATCACAGCCTGTGGTTCTATGACCGGCAGACAAATGGCAATTTGAACAACAGCCTGTATTTCACCGATCAGGGCTGGGCCGGCGGCCAGATTTTCGCCTATTGGAATCAGTGGGTGTCGCAGTTCCTGATCGACAATGCCTGCTTCTTCCTGCGCGAATACCGCATCGACGGCATACGTTACGACGAAGTGCGGGTGATCGAGAATAATGGCGGCCGGCTCACCTGCCAGAACCTCACCGCCAGCGTGCGCGCCGCCAATCCCTCGGCAATCCAGATCGCCGAGTATTGGAACCCCGACCGGCCGAGTGCGGTGGCGCCGCCGCCTGACGGGCTTGGCTTCGATGCCGAGCTCGGCGACGGGCTGCGCGATGCGCTGCGCGGCCTGCTGGGCCAGGCGGCGGGGGGCGAGCAGGCGAGCCTCGATCTCTCCGGCGTCGCCGGAGCGTTGACCCTGCCGGCGGGCTTCGATGCGCCTTGCCGGCTGGTGCAGTGCCTGGAGAACCAGGATCTGACCTATCTCGGCCATTCGGATGCGGCGCGTGTGGCCAAGCTGGCCGATCCTGGCGATCCCGCTTCCTGGTATGCGCGCAGCCGAAGCAGGGTGGTGACGGCTTTGCTCTTCGGCGCACCCGGCATCCCTGCCCTGTTCATGGGCGAGGAGTTTCTCGCCGCATCGCCTTGGAGTGACGACCGCGGCGCGGGCGCCTTGGTGCAGTGGGATGGAGGTGCCACCGCCACCGACTTTGCGCGCTTCGTCGCCGATCTCGCTGGTTTGCGCGCCACCCAGCCGGCGTTGAAAACCGGTGGCGCCAGGGTTTCGCGCGTCGATTCCTTTGGCCGGGTGATCGTGCTGCATCGCTGGATCGAGGGGCAAGGCGGCGATGTGGTGGTGGTGGCCAGCCTCGATGAGCTGCCGAAATATGGCTACACGCTCGGGCTGCCCTTCGCCGGCGTCTGGCGCGAGATATTCAACAGCGATTTTTACGAAAACTTCCCCAATGGCGCCACGATCGGTAATGGCGGGTCGGTATCAGCGTCGGGCGGCGCGTTAGACGGGTTTGCCGCCAGCGCATCGGTGACGCTGCCGCCAAACGGCGTTTTGGTGTTTTCCCGCGGCTGAGGGCCCGTTCGACATTAACCGAATCGGGTCACGGGGTCGAACGGGCGCCTCACGCCTTTGTTTGAAGCGGCATCTTTGTCGGCGTGCCGACGCACGTATTTGCCGACGATGCCCGAGTCCGAGCGCCGGGCCCATCGTGTCTTCCGGATGTCATTGAGCGAGGCCGTCTCGTGGGCGCGGATGAGTCGCGTTCAGCGAGAGGATTTTCACATGGCGAGAGATTTTACGATTTTTCGAGACGGAAATTAACGTCCGGTCAAGGCCTACACGCCATGCTGGGGCACCGCAGACATTCGGGTCTGCAAGAGGGCCACGGCGATGATCACGAGAGTCGATACGACAGTTCTGGCGGCCACGTTCCGCGCGCTCGCTGTCGCATGTTTCGCCGCCTTGGTGCCGGCCAGCCAAGGCTGGGCCGCTTCGTCGGCGTGGGGTGGGGCGGAGCGATGGGTCGGGCATCAACCGTCCGAGGCGCTGGGCGCGGATGGCGGAAGCTTTTTCGCTCTCCCGCAAGTGGCCGAACAACTGCCAAGGCTGCTGACCCCGATCAAACGCGCCGTGTTCGACTCGTACCTGCAAACCGGCCCGGTTCAGCAAGTGGATCATTTTCTCGTCGTCGCCAAATGCAAGGCGGGCGATTGCGCGAGCGGCAACGCTACCATCATCCTGGACATGAATTCGCGGAACATCTGGTTCGTGCTGAATGTGAACGAAAACCAGGAAGTTCAACGGTGCTGGTCGGGAACGGCACAGTACAGCGCCCTGCCGCCGGCCTTGCAGACCTCGTTCGTGGATTAGCTCTGCGCCGGGTATGCGGCCTCAGCACAACCAGAAGGTTTTATTATTCGTCACGTATTCACAGAAAAAGAGAAAGCCTCTTGACCACAGATATTTCCTATTGATAACGTAATAATTGTGGTTACGGTCCGACTTATTTTTTCGTCCATCCGTCTTGCGCGGTGAAAAGAAAACCAGCGCCAGGCAGCAATTTTCGCTGCCTGGCGGACATCAAATTTTACGCGAGGAGGGCAAAATGACCGAATATTGAAAACTACACACTGACATACGCGTGAAATCAGGCAGTATACGGTCATGCGCGCAAACGAAGCGCGTAGGCGGACCCTCGTCGGGAGCGTTCGCCGATCTACGGAGGTTAAAATGACCTACTTGAGCCCTATCGTGCCTGGTATTTTGGACGCCCAAACCGCAACGGCGCAATCAGCGTGCTTCGGCACCAGGCAGTATAACAATCTGGACTGCCGCCATGAAATCCAGGACCGTATTTTCTGGTGCTACATGAATCCGGTCGGCCGGCCGAGCTTCACCGAGGGCCTGCTCGCCGATCTGCACGATGTGCAGAACCATATTTCAGCAATCGCCAGAACCGATGGCAGGGGGCGCGAATCGACGGTGGAGTGGGTGGTGCTGGCCTCGCATGTGCCCGGCATCTTCAGCCTGGGCGGCGATCTGACCGTATTTTCGCGCAAGATACGTGCGGGTGATGTCGAAGGCCTGCGCGAATATGCCTATAGCTGCGTCGAGATCAGCCATCAGAACGCCACCGGCTATCGGGGCAAGGCCATCAGCATCGGGCTTGCGCAGGGTGAGGCGCTTGGCGGCGGTTTTGAAAGTCTGCTCTCCTGCGATGTTATCGTCGCGGAACGGCGGGCCCGGTTCGGCCTGCCGGAAGTGCTGATGAACCTGTTCCCTGGCATGGGCGCGCATTGCTTTCTCACCAGGCGCATCGGGTCGGCGGCGGCAATGAAACTGATCCTGTCCGGTGAAGTGTTCACCGCCGAGGCCATGCATGCGATGGGGATTGTCGATATTCTGGCCGAGGACGGCGCCGGCGAGGAGGAAGTGCGGAAATATGTGGCTCGCAACGCATCGCGCCATCATGCCCATGCCGCCGTTTACAAGGCCCGCCGCCTGACCAGCCCGATCAGCATCGAGACGTTGCGGGAAATCACCGATGTCTGGGTCGAGACGGCAATGGCGCTGACGGAGAAAGATCTGCGCCGGATGGCACATCTGGTCTCGGCGCAGGATCGCAGCCTACGGCTGGCAGCTTCACGCGCATCTCAGTTTGCCGTTGCGGCGGAATAGCGCGGTGCGGCGTGGTGGGGTGGGCTGCAGGCAGCCCACCCCACGGCGCGGCGTATCCTCAGCTTGATCGTACATTCTCGCTGCGCGGCAGATCAACTTCGATACTCAAATGTTTGCGGAACGCGGCATCGGTTTCATCCCATACGCGCCGCAGGCTGGTCAGCAGGCCGCCGCCATCCTGTTGCAGCTCGGTCTCACCCAGATTTTCCAGGCGGAGGCAGAAGTCGCGCAATGACACGGCGCCGATATTCGCGGCGATGCTCGCCAGGGAATGGGAGGCGGTGCGGAAGTGGTGAATATCCTGATGCCCATAATCCAGTTCCAGTTCCGCCAGAACAATCCTGCCATCCTGGTTGAATTCGCCGATCAGCTGTTCAAGAAAAGCGGTGCCGCCCAGCCCTTTCAAATCGCGCAGGGTCTGCGCATCGAGCACCTGCGCATCAGGCATTTGGCCCGCCGGGGCCGGCGTTGGCAGCGTCAGTTCCGGCTCAGCCACCGGCCGATCCACCAGCTTGCCGATGGCGGCCACCAATTGCGCGATACGCATCGGCTTGACCAGGCAATCATTCATCCCGGCCGCCAGGCATCTGGCACTCACCTCCGGGCCGGCTGCGGCGGTGAGTGCGACGATCGGGATTCGCGGACCGCCAAGTACTGAAAAATTATAGAATTGCGCAGCCTCGATGCCGTCCATCACCGGCATATTGACATCGAGCAAGGCAAGATCGACCGTACCTGAGGTCATCACCTCAAGCGCTTCCTCGCCATTGGCGGCAAATACCGGCTTGGCGCCCTCATTGGCAAGCATGCGCCCGACGATGGACTGGTTGGTCCGGTTGTCGTCCGCCACCAGAATGCGCAGTCCCGTCAAGGGCCCCGCTACCATGCCGGATGGTGCGTGTGGCGCCTCGGCCGGTGTATCTTCCGCCTTGCTGGCCAGATTGACCGAGAGCGCCACGGCGATTCGCAAGGCCGCACGGATATCGTCGGCACTCGCCTGCTGGCTGATGGTGGTGGCGAAGCGTTCGCGTATGGAGCGGGTAGGCAGCCCGGCGCGCCGGGCTTGAGTCACCTCGATGAAGGCATCCGCCTCCGGCAGCCTATCGGTCCAATGGCCGCCCTGTACGAAGGCGATACGGAACCCGCCAGCCTCCGACCGCATAACGAAAGACAGCCGCTCCTGCATGATTCGCGCCCAGGCCGCATCACCGGAGGCAGCGACCAGCTCGACCGGGTGAGCACTCGGCTCGACGTCTTCGCCGGGGGCAAGGTTGAGGCTGACCCAGAACGTGCTGCCAGCATTGGGGGCGCTATTGACGCCGATGGTGCCCCCCATCAGCCTGACCTGGCGCTCACACAAAGCCAGGCCAAGGCCGGTGCCACCGAACCTGTTCAGAATGGTTTCATTGGCCTGGGCAAACAACCCGAAGATATGGTCGCGCGCTTCGGGGGCGATGCCGATACCGGTATCCATCACCTCCAGCCGAAGCTGCACCACGCCCTCTGCCGTCAGCACCCCATCGGCGGCGATCGTCACCGATCCGGTTTCGGTGAATTTGATCGCGTTGCCGCACAGATTGAGCAGCACCTCGCGCAGATGGCGTTCATCGCCACGCACCCGGACCGGTGTGCGCGAGGTGACATGGGTGCTGATGAGCAGATTTTTCTTGCGCGCCTCGACGGCAACGAGCGACCGCACCACGCGCAGCAATTCGGTGACGTCGAAACTGGTCTCCTCCACCCTGGCATGGCCCGCCTGGATGCGGGAATATTGCAGAACGTCTTGCACCAATGAGAGCTGGCCGTCGGCCGCGGTCTGTATGGTGCCCAGCATCTGCGCCTGATCGGCGGTCAGACGCGTGCTCTGCAGCAATTCGGCCATGCCGATAATCGAGGTGAGCGGCGTACGGAGTTCGTGGCTGACACTGGCCAGGAACAGGCTTTTTGCCTTGTCGGCCTTTTCCGCCTGAAGGCGGGCTTGCGCCAATTGGCGAATCAGCGCGAACGCGTAGGCTGGCAGAATGGTCATGCCGGCCATCAGCCCGAACGACAAAGCAAGATGCGCATGCCAGAACGCGTTAAAGGCAATCACCAGCGCAAAGCCGGCAAGGCTGGCGAAGGTTGCGGCCAGAATATATTTGCCGCCGAACCGCACCCCGTTGCCGATGATGATGATGAGATAGACCATATAGACGAACGCCGTCGCCTCGCCGCCGGCGATCAGCATGATGGTGGCGCCGAACACATCCAGCACGATCGCCACCGACCGCCTTGGCCCGCTGTTCAGGGGTCTGAACCGAAGATGGGCGAGCAACAGAAAGCCGCAGGCCATCCAGGCGATCACCGGGCCGCCCCACCGGTCGAAGGGCAGTGCATGCGGCATCAGCCAGGCGGATACCAGCATGACGCAGCCGGCGGTAAAGCGGTTCAGCGCCATGACGTATTCGCCGCGCTCATCCTGCGGCACGGTGGTCCAGTCTGGACGCAGCTTTCCGGACCGGGAGGCGCGCTCGGTCACGACGCCAGTCTGTCCGGCCATTTCTGGCCAGGCCGCAGAAGGCCGGCGAACTGCTCGGGCGATACCGCCCGGCTGAAATAATAGCCTTGCACGAACTGGCATCCCGCCGAGGTGACGCGATTGAACTGTGCCTCGTTCTCGACCCCCTCGGCCAAAACTTCCAGGTTGAGGCTGCGGCCGATGCCGACGACGGCATCGACGATGGCGGCACGGTCGGTCTTGACGTCGAGATCCTGGATGAAGGACCGATCGATCTTCAGCCGGTCGATCGGCAATATCTGCAGATAGGCCAGCGACGAATAGCCGGTGCCGAAATCATCGATGGCCACCCGCACGCCCAGCCGGCGCAGCGCATGCAACTCGTTGGCGACCTCGCGCTGGTTTTCCAGCAGGGTCGTTTCGGTCAGCTCCAGCTCCAGCAGCTCCGGCGCCAAGCCGGTTTTTTCCAGGGTGCCGATGACCAGATTCCTGAAGCTTTCGGCCTTGAAGATGGCAGACGAGATGTTCACCGCGATCGGCAGCCTGTGGCCGGAAGCCGCCCATGCAGCGCCCTGACGGCACGCGGCCTGCAACACCCAGCGGTTGATCGGCGCGATCAGCCCGGCATCCTCGGCGAGGGAGAGGAAATCGCCGGGAAGGACCATGCCGTGGCCTGGCCGCTGCCAGCGTAGCAGGGCCTCCGCGCCGATAATCCTTCTGGTACGCACATCAACCTCGGGCTGATAGAACATCACGAATTCCTCGCGCTCTATCGCCTGCCGCAGATCGATCTCCAACAGCACCGAGGCGCGCGCCAAGGTCTGCATTTCCACCGCGAAGAAGCGCGCGCAGCCCTTGCCTTCGCGCTTGGCGCGATACACCGCAAGGTCGGCATTCTTCATCAGCTCCTCGACGGTGGTGCCGTCATTCGGCGCGAGTGTGACACCCACGCTGGCGCCGACGATTGCCTTGTGCCGGTCGATCTCCACCGGTTCGGATACGGCGGCGATGATGCGATCGGCACAATGCAGGGCGTCATCGGCATCGGTGATATTGGCCTGAAGCACGGCGAATTCGTCGCCGCCCAAACGGGCAACGATATCGCCCTGCCGCATGGTACGCAGCAGCCGCTTGGCCATTTCCCTGAGCAGCCCGTCGCCATGGTCGTGACCAAACCCGTCATTGATGCTCTTGAAACGGTCGAGATCGATGAAGTGAAGCGCAAAGATCTCGCCATCGCGGGTGCAGCGCGCCAAAGCCTGCTCAAGCACGGTGTTCAGCAAGAGGCGGTTCGGCAGCCCGGTCAGCGTGTCGTGATGCGCCAGATGATGCAGCGCCTGCTCGGCGCGCTTGCGTTCCGAAATATCGAATGACGTGGTCAGCACGTTGCGCACCGCGCCACTGCCGTCGCGCAGCGGGAACTTGCTGGTCAGGAAGGTGCGGCATTGGCCACGGCGATCGACAATCTCCTCCTCGAATCCCAGTATGGGGATGCCGGTGGCGAACACATGCTCGTCGGGGTTTTGTGCCGGTGGCGGCAGACCAGGCTCGCGCGCGGGCAGCAGGCCGGCCCCGTAACGGTTGACGAAGACGCGCTGACCATCTTCATCCACCGCGCTGATCAGCGCCGGAATGGTGTCGATTACCTGGATCAGCCTTGTCCGGTTATCGCGTATGGCGGTCTCACGGGATCTCTCGCTGCGCTCCAGCTCGCGTGCCAGGTCGTCGGCCCGGCCGCGGGTAAGCTTCTGCTGCTGGCCGAGATTCAGCAGGTTGCGGCCCCTGGTGACGAATTCCTGATGGTCGACTGGGCTTTGCAGGAAATCGGTGGCGCCGGCATCCAGCGCGCGCAGCCTGAATTCACGGTCGTCATAGGCGGTGATCACGATCACCGGAACATCGGCGCCGGATGGCAGCGATCGGAGATAGCGGATGAAATCCGCCCCATCCATGCCGGGCATCTTGTAGTCGGTGATCACCAGGTCGGGTGAATGGGTGACGACCCAGTCCAGCACACTGCCAGGGTCGCTGAACACCTCGACCAGGGAATCATCCTTGATCGAGCTGGCGAGGCGCGAAAAAATGAGCCGGTTAGTGTTATTATCATCGACAACGACGATCAGCGTCATTGACCTGACTTTCCGACGACAGCCAAGGTGAGTCCCGCCGCGTATCTGAGCGGGGCGACAATCCGGCGCCGTCGATGTGGCGGAAAATGCGTCAGCTTTTCATCCAGACATTCGCAGGGCAGTTCATACAGAAATAATGTGTCCAACACGCAATGCACCATCCGGCTGTCCATAAAATCGAGTATCAGCTCAAAACAAGCCTTGCGTGCAGCCTCGGCCACGCCTGCAACCGTATACATGGGCACATCGTGTTCTCCTAAACAAGTTTGGCAACAATCTCGAAACGGTCGCCGCTTCTTGCTGCCGGCGATGCAGTGTTGCATCAAGGTAGCCGCAATAAGGACAGGCTGTTCAGGTTTTTGGGACAAACGCCGGCATGGCGTCGTGGGTGCTTAGGCATCGTCGGCACATAAGGCATCGTCGGCAAATAAGTGCGTCGGCACGCCGACAAAGATGCCGCCTCAAACAAAGGCTTAGTCCTACTGCGTCACTCATTCTGCTCAACGGGCCGCTGGCGTATCTGGCCGCAACAAGGACATCTTGGCATTACGAGAGCCAGAGTACG
>Ga0116229_10003834_pt1 | contig 24723 bp, 26 predicted proteins | sample S1TSphgellanicum_3_FD_87313 | JGI IMG/M metagenome (GOLD analysis project Ga0116229, IMG submission 87313) | Host-associated microbial communities from peat moss isolated from Minnesota, USA - S1T2_Fc - Sphagnum magellanicum MG | ecosystem: Host-associated > Plants > Peat moss > Unclassified... | reverse complement strand
TGGTCATCGGCTTGACCCATATTTTCGGCATCGGCAACAGCCGGGCCCAGCTCATTTGCGATGCGGCCGGCGTCAAGTACAGCGTCAAGGTCAAGGACCTGACCGATGCGGAGGTCGCCTCGCTGCGTTCGCAGGTCGCGAAGTTTGCGGTCGAGGGCGATCTGCGCCGCGAAGTCTCCATGAACATCAAGCGGCTCATGGACTTGGGCTGTTACCGCGGGATCCGGCATCGCAAGGGTCTGCCGATGCGCGGCCAGCGCACGCGCACGAATGCCCGCACGCGCAAGGGTCCGCGCAAGCAGGCCGTCAAGATGAATGCCCCGCCCGGAAAAGCGTAACGTCAAGGACTGTTGAAACAACATGGCCGATCAGAAGCAAAATGCGAATCAACCCTCCGCGGGCGGCACCAAGCAGCCGGCGCGAAAGAAGGTCCGCAAGAACGTGCTCGATGCGATTGCGCACGTGCATGCGTCGTTCAACAACACGATCATCACGATCACCGATCGGCAGGGAAACACGCTCTCCTGGGCGACTTCCGGCGGTTGCGGCTTTCGCGGCTCGCGCAAATCGACGCCGTTCGCGGCGCAGGTTGCCGCCGAGCGCGCCGGTACCGCGGCGCAGGAGCATGGCGTCAAGAATGTCGAAGTGCGCGTCATGGGTCCGGGACCCGGGCGGGAATCCGCGGTGCGCGCCCTGAACGGCTGCGGTCTCAAGATCACGAATATCGAGGACGTGACGCCGATTCCTCATAACGGCTGCCGCCCGCCCAAGAAGCGTCGCGTCTAAGCGGAAGGTCAAGCAATGGCAAAATATACCGGTCCCAAGTGCAAGCTCTCGCGCCGCGAAGGCACGGATTTGTTCCTCAAGAGCGGCATCAAGCCGCTCGAGTCGAAGTGCAAACTCGAGGTGCCGCCGGGCGGCGTCAAGAGCGAACGCAAGCAGCGGCTCTCCGAATACGGCCTGCAGTTGCGCGAGAAGCAGAAGCTGCGCCGCATGTATGGCGTGCTCGAACGCCAATTCCGCAATTATTACCAGAAGGCCGCGGGCCGTCCCGGTGCGACCGGCGAGACGCTGCTCCAGTTCCTCGAGTGCCGCCTCGATAACGTCGTTTACCGCATGGGCTTTGCTTCGACGCGCGCCGAGGCGCGGCAGCTCGTGAGCCACAAGGCGGTGTCGGTCAACGACAAGCTCGTCAACATCGCGTCGTACCAGTGCAAGGCCGGTGACGTGATCGGTTTGCGCGAGAAGGCGAAGAAGCAGACCCGCGTCGTGGCCGCGCTCACGAGCGCCGCGCAGATTGGTTTTCCCGATTGGGTCGAAGTGGACGACAAGAAAATGTCCGGCATTCTCAAATCGGTTCCGGATCGCCAGGAAATCCTGCCGGACATCAACGAGAGCCTCGTCGTCGAGTTGTACTCCAAGTAACGCCGCAGCAGCCGTTTGGCTGCCGCGCGTCCGCGATTGTCGCGATTAGTAAACGTAGGTGATATCCATGCAAGGATCGATCAACGAATTTTTGAAGCCCCGGGTCGTCAAGGTGCAGCCCATCTCGCCGCGCCATGCGCGTATCGTGATCGAGCCGTTCGAACGCGGTTTCGGCCACACGCTCGGCAATGCATTGCGGCGCGTGCTGCTGTCGTCCCTGCCGGGCGCGGCCATCACCGAGATCGAGATCGAGGGCGTGCTCCACGAATATACGGCCATCGACGGTGTCCAGGAGGACGTGGTCGACATCCTGCTCAATTTGAAGGCGGTCGCGGTGCGCATGCACACACGCGATGTCGCCGAAGTGCGTCTCCACAAGAAGGGCCCGGGCCCCGTGACGGCGGGCGACATCTCCGGCGATCACGACATCGAGATTCTGAATCCGGATCTCGTGATCGCGAATCTGACCAAGGCCGGCGAGCTGTCGATGTCGCTCAAGGTCGAGCGCGGCCGGGGCTATCGTCCGGCGGCGCAGCGGCTGGCGTTCGAGGAGCAATCGCGCGCCATCGGCCGCTTGCAGCTCGACGCGTCGTTCAGCCCGGTGCGCAAGGTCACCTACAACGTCGAAAGCGCGCGCGTCGAACAGCGCACCGATTTGGACAAGCTGATTCTCGACATCGAGACCAATGGCACCATCGATCCCGAGGAGGCGATTCGCCGCGCGGGCGGGATTCTCAAGGATCAACTGTCGGTGTTCGTGGATCTTCAGGGTCAGGACGAATCGACGCAGAAGGCGACCGAAACCCAGTTCGATCCGATTCTGCTGCGTCCGGTCGATGAACTCGAGCTCACGGTGCGCAGCGCCAACTGCCTCAAGGCGGAGAACATTCACTACATCGGCGACCTCGTACAACGGACCGAAGTGGAGCTCCTGCGCACGCCGAACCTCGGCAAGAAGTCGCTCACGGAGATCAAGGAAGTTCTCGAGAGCCACGGCTTGACCTTGGGCATGCGCATCGACAACTGGCCGCCCCCGGGCCTGAAGCGCGACGACGAGCGCGACGGCATCTGATCACGACCTAAAGGCTATCGCTCATGCGTCATAGAAACAGCGGCCGACAGTTGTCGCGCAACGCCTCCCACCGCCATGCCATGCTGCAGAACATGGCGGCTTCCTTGCTGCGTCACGAGACCATCCGCACGACCGTGCCGAAGGCCAAAGAGTTGCGGCGCGTCGTCGAACCGCTGATCACGCTCGCGAAGATCGATTCCTTGGCCAAGCGCCGCATGGCTTTTGCGCGGCTGCGGGACGATGCGGTCGTCGAGAAGCTGTTTGCCGACTTGGGTCCGCGCTTCAAAGAGCGCGCGGGCGGTTATACGCGGATCCTCAAGATGGAGCCGCGGCCCGGCGATTCAGCGGACATGGCGCTCATGAGTCTCGTCGAGAGCGCACCGGTGGCTGAAAGCAAGCCGGGCGATGCGAAGACCGGCAAGGCTCCCAAGGCATCGAGGAAGCCCAAGCCTGCCGCCGCTGACGAGTCCGTCGAGGCGAAGCCCAAGCGCCGCAAAGCCGCCGCGGCTTAAGTTCCTGCCGCCGCGAACGCGTCGCGGGTCATGTTCTCCGGTCGGCCGCTCGTGGTGATGACGTCGTCCTCGATGCGGATACCGCCGTACGGCCGCAGCTTCTCGACGAGTTCCCAATCGATGTACGGGCGGCGCTCGTCCTCATGGGCGGCCGCGAGCAGCGAATCGATGAAATAGATTCCGGGCTCGACGGTCACGACGACGCCCGGTTCCAGCATGCGCGTGAGCCGCAAATAGGGGTGGCCCTCCGGGCGCTTGCGCTCCCGACCCTCGGCGTCGCCCTGCACTCCGCCGACGTCATGAACTTGCAGACCCAGCAGATGACCGATCCCGTGCGGAAAGAACACACTGGTCAGCTTGAGGTCAATCGCCGCCTCGCCGGGAACCGAGAGCACGCCGGCCCGGTGGAGCACGTCGCCGAGCAAACGGTGCGCGGTCAGGTGAATCTCCCGATAATCGCGGCCCGCGACGATTTCGTCACACAGCAATAATTGCGCCTCGTCGGTCGCAGCGATCAGATCGCCGTAGAGACCCGGCTCGGCCGCGTAGGTGCGCGTGATGTCCGCCGCGTAGCCGCGAAATTGCGCGCCCGCATCGATCAGGAACGAGCGCAGAGGCCGCGGCGCGCGGCGCTCGAGGTGCTGGTAATGCAGCACCGCCGTGTGCTCGTTGTACGCGACGATATTGTTGTAGGGCAACTCCTCCTCGCGCTGCAGGCAGGCCTCGAGGTAGCGCATGTGCGCGGCGTATTCGGACACACCTTCGCGAAACGCCGCGAGCGCCGCCCGATGGCCGCGTACTCCGAGCGCCGTCGCGCGGCGCAGGCATTCGAGCTCATAAGGCGTCTTAACGGCCCGGTCGTAGTGCAGTCGCGTCATCAGCTCCGACGGGTTGACCGCTTTGGGATCCGCATCGCCGAACACCTCGGGTGCACCGATGAAGGCGACGCGACCCGCATGTTCCCACGCCGAGTAAGCCTGCTTCGGCGAGGTCAGGGATTCGATATCGAGCGAGCGCGTCCAGCCGGCCGTCGGCCACGCAGCAGGCAGATGCCAGTAATCATTCGCTTGATAAAACAGCAGCTTAAGGGGGCTGCCCGGCTTGAAGACGAGCCAACATCCCGGGTTGTCCAAGACCGGAACCCAGGCCTTGAAGTGGGGGTTCACCTTGAAAGGATAGTCTTGATCGTCGAGAAACTGGACCGGCGGCACTCCCGAATGAATCACGAGTGCATCGAAACCGGTGACCTCGAGTGCGGCCGTCGCGCGTTGCGCGAGCCGCGCGATGTGCTCGCCATAAAGCGAATCCAAGCTCTCGTCGCTCACGACATCTCCGTAGGATAAGGCTGACAAATGATACGACTTGCCGCGCGCGCCGCACCGCCCATTGTGACCCACTGGACGTTAAATGACCGTAAGGTCCAGCGAAAGAGATATGAAATCCGCCTAAAACCCTCTAAAATCGGCCCGGAACTCTTGGCGCAGGCCCAAGAACAATGTCTCGTGCCTACATCGTTTTATCATCAAAATTCTCGGGGTATCGATAGATGAAGACCAAACTTGCTCTAAGCGCTTTTGTCGCTGCATTCGTGCTGAGTGCCTGCGGCAGCAAGACCGAAGCTCCGCCGGCTCCGGCTCCTGACGCGACTCCGGCGGCCGCTGCCTCGGATTCGGCTGCGTCCGCCGCCAGCGATGCATCGGCTGCGAGCGCCGCTGCCGACTCCGCCGCCTCGGCCGCGTCCGCTGCGAAGCCGTAACACGCTTCGATAGTCGATTGTACTAGCCCGGGCGGACGGCCATGATGCCCGTCTGCCCGGGCTGTGCTTTTTTTTGGCCCTGAGTGGGTGACGCCGTGCCGGTCAGTATCCGCGACTGCAAGCGTTCCGCCAAAGACCGCAAGTGGATCCAAGAGGTCTACATCGAGTATCTGGATGCCCTTGCGGACTTGAACACGGGCATCTTTTTGGGGCTGACCGCGGGTGCCGCGCAGCGCGATGAAATCTTCGCCAACTGGTTCGCGAACGAGCACAGTCATCCTCTCGTGATCGCCAACGGCACCGACCCGGTCGGCTTTGCACTGGTCACGCGGCCACGCATCCCGAATGCCGGCGAGCCCTCCGTGGATTATTTCATGTCGGAGTTCTTCATCCGCCAAGCACATCGGCGCAGCGGCATCGGCAGAACCGCGGCAGCGCTGATTTTCGATCGGTTCGCAGGCGAATGGGAGATCGTCGAGTACCAGCGCAATCCCGGCTCGGTCGAGTTTTGGCGCAAGGTCGTCGCGGCCTATGCGCGTGGGCATTTCAGCGAGCGCGCACGCCATGGCGAGGTCCGGCAGCGGTTCCGCAGCCGGCCACCGGCTTTCCCGCGGATCTAGTGTCCGCGGAGGCCCCGCGATTCAAGTTATCTGCGCCGCGGTCGACTCCCACGGGAGTGACACAGCAGCGCGAGACCGAGAACCCGGGGACCCACGCCGCATTCGAGTTCGTACGCGCACTCGCGGCGGAGCTGTCCGCGGGCCGGGTCGAGCTGCCCTCGTTTCCCGAAGCCGTCATGCGCGTGCGCCAAGTGCTGGGCGAGCCCGATTCGACGCTCGAGAAGGTCGTGCGCGTCGTGGGCTCGGAACCGGCACTCGCGGCACGGCTGCTGCGCATCGCGAATTCGGCGTCCCTGAACCCCACGGGCAAGCCGATCAAGGATTTGCGGTCGGCCATCACCCGCATGGGCTACAACATGGTGCGCAGCGCGTCGATGTCGTTCGCGATGGCGCAAATACGCGCCAATTCGAAGCTCGAGGCGGTCAAGGCCGATCTCAACAGCCTGTGGGAGCGCAGCATTCTGGTCGCCGCATTTTCGTTCGTCGTCGCGCGCAACTGCACGAGGATCAATCCGGACGAAGCCATGCTGACCGGCCTGTTGCACGGCATCGGCAAACTGTACGTGTATACGCGTGTTGCCGACCATCCCGAATTGTTCGGCAACGCCGCGACACTGCATCAGATCATCGATGATTGGCATGGCGAAATCGGCAAGGCGATTCTCGAGAATTGGGGCTTCGCCGAGGCTACCGTGCAGGCCGTCGCGGATCAGACCGTCTGGGAGAGACCCGGCATCGAAGCCGCGGACTTGAGCGACGTCATTTTCGTCGCGGTCGTGATGGCGTCGTTTCCTGCGGACCCCGTCGCTCTGCAGCTTGCACTCGCGCCGCTTCCGGCCGCGGCGCGCCTCGGACTCGACGAGGCAAAGACCGCCGTCATCCTGCGTGACTTCGCGGCCGAAGTCGGCGCACTCCAGACTGCGCTCGGCGGCTAGCCGCTTCGAGCGAGTGATCAGGGGGCGGGTTCGTTCAACGACGCAATCGCGTCGGCCACGTAAGCGACGTTGCCGGGCAGAATGCCGGCGAGGTTCATGCGGCTGTCGCCGAGCAGGTAGATGTGGTGGCGATCACGCAGCCGCGCGACCGCTTCGCTGCTGCAGCCGAGCAGCGAAAACATCCCGCGCTGAGTTTCCAGAAAATCGAAGTCGCGCGTGCCGGTACGTTCGCGCAGGTGCCGCGACAACAGCGCCCGCATCTCCTCGATGCGCCGGCGCATCGACATGAGTTCGAGGATCCATTCGTCGCGCAAGACCGGATCGGCGAAGATGTGCGCGGCAATCGCGGCGCCATGATCGGGCGGCATCGAGTAGATGCCGCGCGCAATCTGCAGCACTTGACTGCGCATCGCATCGGCTTCCTGCGCTCCGGCGCCGACTGCAATCAGCGCGCCGAGACGCTCACGATAAAGCCCCAAGTTCTTGGAGAACGAGACGGCAATCAATGCTTCCGGCACGCTCATCGTCACGAGCCGAACGCCTGCGACGTCGGGCTCGAGCCCGGCGCCGAAGCCTTGATACGCGAGGTCCAGTAACGGCAGGAGTCGGCGCCGCTCGAGCAAGGCCGCGATCTCGCGCCATTGCTCGAGTGACAAATCGGCGCCCGTCGGATTGTGGCAGCAGGCATGCAGCAGCACGACATCGCCCGCGGGAGCGCGATCCAGGTGCTCCAGCATCGCCGCGAACTTGAGCTCGTGGGCGGCGGCGTCGTAGTAGGGATACTTCGCGAGTTTGAGTCCGGACCCGCCAAGCAGCGGAATGTGATTGCCCCAGGTGGGGTCACTGACGTGCACCGTTGCCGTCGGTGCAGCGATGCGTATGAGTTCCGCAGCGACGCGCAGCGCACCGCAGCCGCCGGGCGCCTGAACGATGCGCACACGACTCTGGGCCGCGACCGGGCTTGCGGTACCGAGCACGAGCTCTCCGGCGCCCTCGTTGAATTCCGCGCGGCCGGCCGCCGCGACGTACGATTTCGTGGCCTGTGCGGCGAGCATGAGGCGTTCGGCGCGGTGCACACAGTCGAGGATCGGCGTGGCGCCGCTCAAATCGCGATAAACGCCCACGCCAAGATCGACCTTGTCCGGTGAAGGGTCGGCACGAAACCGGGCCATGAGTCCGAGGATCGAGTCATCCGGCAGTCGCGCGAGCTGTTGGAACAAGGGGCGGTCGAACCTCGGACAAACCGTGATTATATCGATCGCTCGATTTGCTAAGCTGGCTCGCTACGAGTTTTTCGCGAAAAATCTTCACATGTACGCCGCATTCCATCAATTGGGCCTGTACGTCAGCGGCCACCCGCGGCGCTTCCTGGCCGCTTGGGTCATTGCGATCGCGTTCGGCGCCTGGGGCGCCCATTATTTTCCGAGCGCCGCGCGCGGCGGCTACACGGGTCTCGCGGGCAGTGCGTCACAGGCGGTCAGTGATTCTCTGAACGCGGACTTCGATGCCCCGTTTCTCGATCCGGTCATCGTTGCGGTTTCGACGCCGGGAAAAGCGCTCGATACACCTGCTTTGCTCGAATGGACGCGCGCACTCGCAAAGCGTCTCGGCCAAATGCCGGAGGTGCGTCAGGTCGCCGACTTTGCGGCCACGCAACAGCCCTCGCTGCGCTCCGCGGACGGTCATGAATCGATGATCCTCGTGGCGCTGCGCGCGACGGACGCGCGTGAACAACAGGCCGCGGTTCCTGAATTGCGCGCCGTGCTGACCCCGTTTCGAGTACGCCTGCTCGAGCTCGATCCCGCCGCGAGCCTGGCGCTGACCGGTAATGCGGCCGTCAATTATGACGTCAACAACTCGAGCGCCGAAGGCGGCGATCGCGCCGAGAAGCGCGCGCTACCGCTGACCTTGATCATTCTGCTCGTCGCCTTCGGTACGGTCGCCGCGGCCGCACTGCCGTTCCTGATGGGCCTCGCGACGACGACCGTTTCCCTGGGCCTTGCTTTCTTGCTGGCCCACCTGCTGCCCGTCTCCAACCTGCTCGGCAACGTGGTCACGATGATCGGGCTCGCGGTCGGGATCGATTACTCGCTGCTCATGGTCAAGGATTTCCGCGAGCGCCTGAAAGCGGCGCCGTTGCACACGGCGGTCGCGGAGACGGTCGCCGAAGCAGGCACCACGATCTGCTGGTCCGGCACGACGGTCGCGATCGGTCTGCTCGGTTTGTTGTGGAGCCCTCTGCTCGAGACGCGCAGCGTCGGGATCGGCGGTGCGCTCGTCGTCTTGGTCTCGGTGTCCGCAGCGCTGACGCTACTGCCGGCCTGTCTGACTCTGATCGGTCCCTGGATCGAGCGGCTCGCTATCGTGCGCTGGAAGCCGAAATCACCGGGAGCCCGCGAGTCCGGCTGGCATCGCATCGCGCGCTGGACCGTCGCGCACCCGGCGATCAGCTTGATATTGTCGGGCGGGCTCGTGCTGCTGCTCGCCCTGCCGATCACCGGGGCGCACAGTGGCGCCAGCAATGAGCCGTGGTCTTTGCCGAAAGGCATGGATTCACGTGTCGGCGCGGAAATTCTGTCGCACATACAAAACAAGAATGCCGCGCTGGACGTGCGAATTCTGCTGCGCGCCACGGACGGCGAGCCGTTGCTCGCGCCTGCGCATCGCCGCGCTCTGCTCGCGTACCTCGATCGGTTGCACGCCGATCCGCGCGTGGGACGCATCGTCGCGCCGTTTGCGGCCGAGGAGAACGGCGCCGTCGCGGGCCTCGCGGCTCAGGGCTACGTCAGCCGGGACGGCCGCGTGGCTTTGGTGGAAGTCACGCCGGTCGACTCACTGACCGTGAGGGCGGCCCAGACGCTCGCGCGCGACGTGGCTAAAATCGCGCCCGAACCGCCGATCACGGCAATCGTCGGCGGCTCACCCGCGTATTACAACGACTTCGATGCCTACATGTGGCGGAGCTTTCCGCGCGTCTTCGGCTTCGTCGTGCTGTCGACGCTCGTGTTGCTATACAGCGCCTTTCGTTCGTTCTTGCTGCCGGTCAAGGCGGTCATCGCCAATCTCATGGCGATTGCCGCGGGCTACGGTTTGGTCGTTGCGATTTTTGAGTTCGGTTGGCTGCACAGCCTGATCGGTCTCGAAGGCTCATTTGCCGCAATTGCCCTCGAGGTGCCCTTGATGATTTTCTGCCTGAGCTTCGGCCTCTCGATGGACTACGAGCTGTTCCTGTTGTTTCGCATCCGCCGCGAGTACCTGGTGCATGGCGACAACGCGCGCGCGACCGTCGAAGGACTCGCCGCGGTTGCGCCCGTCATCACGGGCGCGGGGCTCATCATGGCGGTCGTGTTCGGCGCCTTCGTCGGCGCTGAACTACCGGCGCTCAAGATGATCGGCGTCGGACTTTGTGGCGCGGTACTCGTCGATGCGACGCTGATCCGCGGTTTCGTCGTGCCGGCCGTCATGACTCTGGCCGGACGCTGGAACTGGTATCCGGGCAATCGTTCGCTCGAGGTCGCCAATCAACGACAGCGCGCCGGTGACATTGCGAAGCGCTAAGGTTTACGCTGTACGCATACCCGAACCGTATCCACACCCGTACTTCTTCAATTCTCTAAATCATCGGAGACCCATACCATGGCGCTTTGGAAAGAAACCACGACCCCGACGAGTTCGAATCCTTTGCCGCCCGCCGCGGCGTCGCCGCCCGAACGGAGCATCCTGGATCAAACTCCGACGAATGTGGTGCGCCGCGCGAAACCCGCGTCCGGCGATGTCGGCGAGTCCGTGATCGCGGCCAACCTGTCGATCGAAGGCAAGATCGAGGGCGCCGGCAACGTGCGCATTGCGGGCCGGTTCAAAGGCGACGTGCACATCGACGGCAATTTCAACATCGAGCCCGGCGCGCATTTGACGGGTCAGGTGCTGGCCGGCATCGTGATCGTCGGCGGTGAACTGCAGGGCAACATCCAATCCGCGAAGCGCGTCGACGTGCTCGAAGGCGGCGTCATCGTCGGCGACGTCAAGGCGGGATCGATCACGGTGGCCGCGGGCTCCCGCATGCGCGGGCACGTGGAGTTCGGCTGGGAAGACGAAAAGACTTCCCGCTTGATCGACGGCAAATGACGGTGAGCGTTGCCCGGCAGGGCCCGGTGGGCGCAACGCGCATCTGCCCGCATTGCAAAGCCACCGTGCTCATGAGCGCCAACATCTGTCCCGGCTGCCAGCACCACTTGCGGTTCAATGCCGCGACGCCCGAGCCGCAGGCCGGCGGCATTCCGGCCATGCGTCTCGATGGGACCATCGCGCATGTCGGTGCCGACGAATGCGAATACTGCGTCGTCGTCTCGATCGCGAACGAACGTGGCGAGAAGATTGCGCGGCAGGTCGTCGGCGTCGGTGCGCTGCAACCCGGCGAACGGCACACCTACACTTTTTCCGTCGACCTCATGCCGGTGCGCGGCGCAGCCACGCCGAGGCGCAATTGAATCCTTGAGCCTATGGGCCGATCTTGCGTTCGATGTCGATGAAGCGCAGGAATTCGGCGCGGGTGCTCGCGTCCTCGCGGAAGGTCCCGAGCATCTTGCTCGTGACCATCGAGACGCCGAGCTTGTGCACGCCGCGCGTGGTCATGCACTGATGCACGGCATCGATGACGACCCCGACGCCGCGCGGATGCAGCACCTCATCGATGCAGCCGGCGATCTGCGCCGTCAGCTTCTCCTGGACCTGGAAGCGCCGCGCGAATCCGTCGACGACGCGGGCGAGCTTGCTGATTCCGACGACCCGGTCGGTCGGCAGGTAGCCGACGTGCGCCCGGCCGATGATCGGCGCCATGTGGTGCTCGCAGTGGGACTCGAACGCGATGTCGCGCAGGACGACCATTTCATCGTAACCGTGAACCTCCTCGAACGTGCGGCGCAGATACTCGCCCGGATCGCTCGAATAGCCGGAGAACCAGTCGCCATAGGCGTTCACGACTCTCTTGGGTGTTTCCTTGAGTCCTTCGCGGTCCGGATCCTCTCCGGCCCAAAGCAACAAAGTCTGCACCGCCGTTTCGGCCGCGGCGCGCGTCACTTTGCGCCGGATCGGGCGCGATTTGATTTTTGGCATGGTCTCCCCTACGCATGAATCTCAACATCGACTGGCGAGGATAACACTTGGCCTCGGCGCACCGCCGCTCACCCGGTCTCGAAGCCGCCTCACGGTTCCGTACCGCAAAATTGCTGATCCGCGCCTCACTGGGCGTGGCGGCGTCGTTCGCCGTTTGCGCCGCGGGCGCGAGCGCGGGCAGCGCGACCGATTTGCGGCCGCCCGATGCCGCCGAGCGGCAGCTCGCGCGTGACATATTCAAAGAACTCGTTGAGATCAACACGACCGATTCAGTCGGCAATACGACCGTGGCCGCGCAAGCCATGGCCGACCGCCTGCTTGCAGCCGGCTTTCCGCCGTCGGATGTGCAGGTTCTGGGTCCCGACCCGCGCAAGGGAAACCTGGTCGCCCGCTATCGCGGCGCGCGGGGGTCCGCGCTGAGGCCGATCCTGATCATCGCGCATCTCGATGTCGTCGAGGCCGCGCGTGAGGACTGGACCACCGATCCATTTCAATTCGTCGAAAAGGAAGGGTTTTATTACGGGCGCGGCACGCAGGACATGAAGGACTCCGATGCCATTGCGATTGCGGACTTCGTGCGTCTGAAGCGGGAGGGCTATGTCCCCGACCGCGACATCATCCTCGCGCTCACGGCGGACGAAGAGGCGGGAGGTTTCAACGGCGTCGCGTGGCTGCTCGCAAAGCATCCTGAACTCGTCGCCGCTGAATATGCGCTCAACCCCGATTCCGGCGGCGTGTGGACCGAGGACGGCAAACCCGTCGCGGTCGAGATCGAGGCCACGGAAAAGCTTTATGCCGATTTCATGCTGTCCGCGACGAATGTGGGAGGCCACAGCTCACTGCCGCGTCCTGACAACGCCATCTACCATGTGGCCGACGCCCTCGCAAAGCTCGAGCGCACGCCATTTCCGGTCGAGTTGAATCCGGTTACGCGTGAGTATCTCGCGCGCATGGCGGCCGTCGCGCCCGTCGACGTCGCCGCGGACTTGCGTGCCGTGCAGAGCGCAAAGCCCGACCCCGCCGCGATCGCGCGATTGTCGGCGGATCCGCATTACAACGCCACTCTCCGCACTACTTGCGTGGCGACTATGCTGAGCGGCGGCCATGCGCCCAACGCGCTGCCGCAACGGGCCGACGCCAACGTCAACTGCCGCATCCTGCCCGGGCACTCCGCGGAGGAGATCCGGCAAGATCTCGCGCGCCTGTTCGACGACCCCCAACTCGTCCTGCGCTACCGCAGCGAAGGGGCAGGGCTGTCGGATCAAGCCCCCGCGGCCAAGGCGATGCCCCCGCCGCCGCTGCAGCCTGCGCTCATGCGGGCGCTTACGCGCATCGCCGCGCAGATGTGGCCCGGTGCGGCCGTCATCCCGATCATGGAAACGGGCGCGTCCGACAGCATCCATACGATGAGCGCCGGCCTTCCGAGTTACGGAATCAATGGCATTGCGATCGAACGGGACGACGTGCGGGCGCATGGCAAGGACGAGCGAGTCGGTGTCGAGGCGTTTTATGGTGGCCTGCAGTTTTATTATGAATTTTTGGTTGCACTGACAACGGCTCAGCCGCATTAAAAACCGCTCATGAAGCGTTCGTGGGGTGACCGATTGATGCGCCGCGGCTACACTCCGCGTCGATTGACTGGCTTGCAATCGAAACCCCGTTATTGACCTCTATAAGGAGAAATCATGCACAAGAATTATCTGCGCCTCGTGGCAGCCGCCGCCTTCGCACTGGTCGCGACGTCGACCTCTTGGGCCGATACGCCCGGACGCCATCCGGCCTATTTACATGCCTTGTCGGACCTTCGGGACGCGCGTGCCCACCTGCAACACCTCGCGTCCGAACAAGTCATCGACCAGGAGATTCGGGCGATCGACGAGATCGACAAGGCCATCGGCGAGATCAAGCGTGCCGCGATCGAAGACGGCAAGAACATCGACGACCACGTGCATATCGACGCGCATCTGTCGCGTTCAGGCCGATTTCACAAGGCTCTGGAATTGCTCGACAAGGCCAAGCGCGACGCGTCGGGCGAGGAAGACCAACCGGATACGCAGGGTCTGCAGTTGCGCGTGATCATGCATATCGATGAAGCGCATCATGCGGTCGAACACGCGATCCATGATGTGTTCAACGGGGTCTGACGTTTAGGGTTCTGACGCCTCTCGTTGACCCAGGCGCCGACCCGCTGCTTTTGCGGCGGGTCGGCGTATGATCGGGGCCCTCCAATGGCCGCCCTCAATTCCATCCGCCGTCTGCTGGCCGTGACGCTGCTATGTGCGGTGGCTTTCGCGGTGGCCGCCGAAGAGGCGCCGAGCCCGGCGCCACCGGTCCTCGACGAAGTCGTCGTCACGGGCGAACGCGCGGGACCCGGCTTGTGGCACGTCCATGGCAGGAAGGGAGAAGCCTGGATCCTCGGGACCGTCTCGCCGCTGCCCCGCGACATCACCTGGCGCTCTCGGCAGGTTGAGCAGATCCTCGGCGGAACCAACGTCGTGCTGGTTTCGAAACCGCTCGACATCGGGATCTTTCGCATCCTGTGGCTGTTCGTCACCCAACGCAATCTCTTGCTGGTCCATGGCGGCAGGACAGTCAAAGACGTCATGCCGCCGGATCTCTATGCGCGTTTTGTGTTGCTGCGTTCGCGCTACTCGGCCGAACCGGACGAATGGTCGCGCTACCGACCGATCATCGCGACCGCGTTTCTCGAGCGCGCCGCGTTGCATCAGGTGGGCTTGTCCGCGCGGCTCGACATCGGCAACGAGGTGCGCACGCTCGCACGCAAGCACGACGTGCGCATCGAGGAACTCAAGGTCGCGGGCGTGCGCGATTTTCTCGATGCGCTGAAGACCATGCCGCCCGCGACCGAGAACACCTGCGTGTCCGCAGCGCTCGCCACGATCGAAACCGGTCTGCCGCGGCTCGTTGCACGCGCGCAGGCCTGGGTCACGGGCGACATCGATAAAATCCAGAGTCTGCCGCAGGGCGCCGAAGTCGATGCCTGCATCGCCGCACTCGATGCCTATGCCGGCGCCTCGGACCTCATCGCGCAAATACGCGGCACGTGGCTCGATACACTACAGTTGCACATCAACCGGGGCGATGTCGCGCTCGCGGTCGTGAACATGGATTTATTGCTGCAGCCCGGCGGTTTACTCGAGGAGTTGCGCACGGCTGGCTTCACCGTGGACGCACCGACCGAGGAAACACCCACAGGATGACCGCGCGAGTTCGCGACGACTGCTAGACTTCCGTAATGCTCGTGCGCATCAAGGACTGGCTGATTCCGCTGTGTTTCGCGTCCATGTCATTCGGAGCGATGTGCGCTGCCGCGCCTTCCGCGCCGGGTGGCTACGGCGCACTCGTGCGGCGCGTTGCGCCAAGCGTCGTGACCGTGCTCGTCGAAGAGGAGCGCCAAGGAGCCGGTGATCGCGCCGCCGAACGCGCGATTGCGCGCAACGGCCCGGATGCGATCACGTCGGCGATTCGACGCCTGTTGTCGGGACTCGACGCGAACCCGGGCGGCGACGACGGCGCCGGCGCGGCGCTCGGTTCCGGATTCCTGGTTCGCGCCGACGGTCTGATCGTGACCAATCGTCACGTGATCGCCGGTGCTCATGCGGTGCGCGTGCGACTGCCGGACGGCCAGGAGTTCCCCGCCAGCATCGTCGGCTCGGACGCGGTGACCGACATCGCGCTGCTCAAGATCGATGCCGGTAATCTGCCGGCATTGCATTTGGGTTCATCCGAATCGGTCTCCGTCGGCGATGCGGTCATCGCGATCGGCAATCCATTCGGACTCGGACAGACCGTGACCGCCGGCATCGTTTCCGCGCGGGCGCGAACCCTGGAAGACGATCCCTACATCGATTTCCTGCAGACCGACGCCGCCATCAATCGCGGCAACTCGGGCGGTCCGCTGCTCTCGACCGACGGCACGGTCGTCGGCGTCACTTCGATCATTTTCACGCCGAGCGGCGGATCGGTCGGTCTCGGCTTTGCGATTCCGGCGGAGACCGTCGCTGCGGTCGTTGCGGAACTCGAAGCCCATGGTGCCGTCGAACGCGGCTATTTGGGCGTCTCCGCGCAGGCACCGACCGCCGCGATCGCGACGGCGCTCGGTATTCAGACTCCGACCGGTGCTTTGATCACGGCCGTGGAACCGACGGGCCCCGCGGCCGGAGCGCTGTTGATCGGTGACCTGCTGCTCGACATCGGTACGGCTCCGGTCACGTTCAAGAACTTGAGCAAAATTACCGCGCGCCTAAAACCCGATTCCGTCGTCGCGATGACGATCCGGCGCGACGGCGCGCCGCAGACGGTGGCTCTCAAGATCGGCCGGCTGCCGCCGCCGCCCTCCGATCCGGCCTTGACCGGCGAACGCGATACCTGGATCCCCGCTCTGAAGCTCGGCGTCGCCGCTACCACGGTCGAAATCCGCAAAGAGATCAAGGCCGTCGACGAGAATGGCGGTCTCATCGTGACCCAGTTGCGGCCGGATGGCGCGGGCGCCTTGTCCGGACTCAAAGTCGGCGACTTGATCACGCATGTCGGTTCCAAGCCCGTCGGCGAGCCGGCCGATTTGTCGGAATTGCCGGCGCCCACGCCGCAAGCTCCGGTACTGCTGCGGGTCGTGCGCGATGGCTCTGCGGCTTACGTCGGGATCACGGGCGCGGCACCGCTGCCTTGAGCGCCGCCAGAATCTCCTCGACGAGCACATGGCCACGGTAGGCAAAGCCTGTGTAAACCTGCACTAGATCCGCGCCCGCTCGCAAGCTGGCGAGCGCGTCGACGGCACTCATGATGCCGCCGACCCCGACGATCGGAAACTCCGCACCGAGTTCACCGCGCAGCCGCGAAATGACGTGGACCGACAGGTCATGTAGCGGTGCGCCGCTCAAGCCGCCGGCCTGATCCTTGGGCAATTGGTCGCGGTAAGCGCTTAGATCGTTCGACGTATTCGTGGCGATCACTCCGTCTATGCCGAGACTGCGCAGCGTCGCCGCGAGCGCCGTGATCTGCCCGCCGTCGAGATCCGGCGCGACTTTAACGAGCAGGGGCACGCGCTTGCCATGTTCGCGCTCCAGCACAGCGCGAGTCTCGAGCAGCGCGCCGAGGATGCGCTCGAGGCCGTCCCGCGCCTGGAGTTCGCGCAACCTCGCCGTATTCGGTGAGGACACGTTGACCGCCACGTAATCCGCGTGCGGGTACACCTTCGCGAGGCAGGCGACGTAGTCCTGGCTTGCCTGTTCATTCGGTGTGTCGAAATTCTTGCCGATACTGATGCCGCGCACGCCCGCATAGCGGCTTTGCTTCAGGCGTGCGACCAGATGATCCACGCCCCGGTTGTTGAAGCCCATGCGGTTCACGAGTCCGTTCGCGGCGCGCAGCCGGAACATGCGAGGTTTCGGATTACCGGGCTGCGGCCGGGGCGTCACGGTGCCGAGTTCGATGTGGCCGAACCCGATCGCGCCGAGCGCGTCGAGATGATCGCCGTTCTTATCGAAACCCGCGGCTAGGCCTAAGCGATGGGCGAACGGCAAACCGAAACAGCGTAGCGCCAAGCTCTCCGCCACGGGCGGCCTGGGCCACGCGAACTGAAGCCGATCGAGTGCTGCAAGTCCGAGTTCGTGCGCGGTCTCGGGATCGATGCGAGCCAGGATCGGCAGCGACGCGCGCGCGAGCGCCGCGGTGGCGCGCCATCTCATTCCGTGCGGTTTGCCGCGAGCAGAGGCGCCACGCAGGCCGCGAGCGCCTTTCCCAGCACGAGATGCTGTTCGGGGTCGAGATGGATGCCGTCGACGGCGCTGCTCTCGGTCACACCGCCGGCGTCGAAGAAGTGGCAGCCAAGATCGCCCGCAGTTTCGCGCAACGCTGTGGCGAGCCCACGTGATTTTTCAGCTGCATTCGTGAACTTGCGTGCAATCGGCCCGCGCGGCACGCTGATCGGCGGCGGCGCGACGATCAAGATCGGTGGCACCGGCATACCGGGTTCGATCGGCGCCTGCCGGATCGTCGTGACGAGGCTCGCGATGCCCTGCGCCGAGTGCCAGATGTCGGCGGTGTGCACGGATTGAAAATCGTTGGTCCCGAGCATCAGTATCACGAGCGCCAGCGGTGAGTTGACCTCGATGCGCTGCGCGAGTCCCGCGAGCCCTTTACGGCCCGGCTTGAACGGGTCCTCGAACACCGTGCGTCGGCCGTTCAAGCAGTCCTCGATGATGCGGACGTCTTCGAGGCGGTCCGGACGCGCGTTGAGAGTTATTTCCATAACTCCGGGCCAGCGTTGATCGAACGGCAGGCGGCGGCGCGTTGCCGGCACGATTCCCCAGGACAGCGAATCGGAATAGAGGAGAATCTGCTGCATGGGCGGGCAGTATCGATCGGGGTTGCCGTGAATGCAATCGTCGGCGGGGCCGCTGATCGGCATGTTGGCGAATCCCTATTTGCGAGCAAAGCGGCAGTGTAGTACATTGTAATACATGGGCACTTTGACGCTGCGAGTACCGGATGAATTGGACAAGGCCCTCGAACGGCAAAGCGCCGCGCTGGGAATCTCCAAGAGTGATCTTGCGCGAGAGGCCCTGAAGCGTTACCTGCGAGTCGCAGAATTTCGCACATTGCGATCCAGATTGGTCGCCCGCGCGCAGGCCGGCGGCATCAACACCGATGACGATGTTTTCGAACTCCTACAGAAGAAGTGAGAATTGCGCTTGATTCTTCTGTATTGATTGCCGCTCATATCAGCCGCGCAGGCGTGTGCGCGGAGTTGCTCGAAGATCTGCTATTGCACCATGAGCTTGTAACCGCCGAATTCATACTTGGGGAACTTAAGGGAAAGCTCGTGGAGAAATTCCGCTTTCCCGAGCGCGAGGCTGACCAGCTCGCTGCATTTCTGCGCCGCGCTGCCGTGGTTCTTGAGCCGGCCGATTTACCGCCAGACCTGTGTCGGGATCCGACCGACATACCGATCTTGGGTACCGCAGTCGGTGGCGAGTGCGCACTCTTGATCAGCGTCGATCGTGATCTGCTCGATATGCAACGGATCAGTGAGATTCCAATCGTTCGACCGGGGGAGTATTGGCGGCGAACTAGTTAGGGGGGTAGCGGCTGCTATTGACCCATTGCGGCCATCCGTGACCGCCTGCGTTCGGGATGCTGCCGCGGCGGTTGATGCATAATGTCAAGGCACTGAGACTATGGGCGAAACTCAGGAGACATGAATGTTCATCGCCAAAAGGAGTTGACGATGGGATTTTCAATTTCGTGGTGTGCTGTGCGCGAAGAGGGTGCCGATCAATTCCTCCGTGAACTCGGCTTACGCCCGACCGGAGAAACGGAGGAATTCCCCGAGGCGCCTATTACCGTCGGAAAGCTCAATACCGGATGGTGTGTTGTTTGGTATAACAAATATCGCTGTCCGTATCTCAACTCACAGGAACTCGGCAGGCTCTCGACCAGCAGAGATGTTCTATTGTGTCTGGTGGAAGAGCATGTGATGGCTAGTTCATCAGAGCTTTGGGTTCGCGGAAAACAGCTGTGGTGGTTGTCTCATGAAGGTGAGAACGGTCCAAAAGGACTAACGGTCGAGGGGAATGCGCCAGATACTCTTCCAAAAATTCGCACTGAAATGGAAGAACTGCAGATCTCAAAAGGCGGTGAGCATGCGGATGTCGATTACATCTTTGAAATACCGTTGAGGGTCGCGCAATCGATTGTTGGGTTCAAACATGATGAGGATTGCTCCCACCTGATCGGAGGGGTTTTTCACGTGATGTCGCAAGGCCGACCCACGCCTGGACTGTTGTCCCGATTTTTGGGTCGATGAGCTGCTAAACGGCAGTTCTAGTGGCTAAACGTCCAGGGTTTTGGCTGTTGGCCGAAGGCAGCTGGTCGGCGTTCCCAGACCTGGATGTATGTTCAAGCCGAAAAGCGATCAATTACCGGTCATGACCCGGTGCTGCCTGATGCGACCGGCAGCTTGCCGGTTACCAACTTGACGGCGCAATCGCCTTAATTCGGTTCCATACGTCGTCCGGAACCTTGTTTTTCCACACGATGCCCAGCATTCGCTTAAACGCGGGATTCGAGCGGGCGCACGACTCGACCCGATCAATGATTTTCGCCCCGTGGTGTACAAGCAAATCCTCGATCGGCCCAGCGCCGACGTTCGATAGGATCTGATCGCTTTGATCTTGGGCGATTATCTGCTGTACGACGTCCCACGCCTTCTCCGGCTCTGTCCGACACAGCTCATCGAGCTGTTCCCAGGCCCACCACAATTCGTCGCGGGCGTCGGATTTCTGCGGGAGGTGCTGGAGCTTAATCCAAGCTCCCACAAGGTTCCGGTTCGCATCGGTCATTGATTGTCATTCCCCAATTGCTGTTCGTGACCCGAAGCAGTCGGTGGCCAATGTCGGCTTTGTGGATTCCAATAGCTCGGGAGATTATTTCAATTACAGAATTACCGGACTCACACGCTCAGGCGGTATCGTTCTTGTCCCTAAAAAGATGCTCATCGGAATCGTTAAGCAATAGAAGCGCTTCATTGTCGAATCGAATGAGAATTCCCGTACCTTGCGTGGACCACTCTTCGATAGGGAACCCCTGTGACCCCTCATTATCGTCGATGGCAAGGACAACGGTGCCAACCTGGTTGTTGTAAATCACGCGATGCCCGACTCGGGTGGGCGCACCGTCCCAGTAATTCACAGTGAGCTTCCTTCGCGCTTGGCCACGTAAGACCACAGTGCGCGAAGCGCGGAGGTAGCGTGTTCACCCCAATGATTTGACAGCCAGAACTGCCAGTGATTCTTTGCTGCTGCAATATCACCATTCTCAAACAGAGTAAGTCCTGGAGCGATTTCGCTGTAGATATCGACAAGGTCATCAACGATATCGCCGACTACCGGTTCCTCCGGCGGGATGACGAGATTATTGAACACTTCCGAGTAGTATCGAAATGGAAGCGCGGAGGCCTTCAGCCGAACCGCCTCCATTTCGGGTTCCGGTCGCGGCAGATCGGCTGGTTCGCCTTCTTCCGGGCCCAATTTGAAACCTGCGGCCAATAGCGCAGATACATGTTGGGAGGCTAAACCAACACTATGCTCGCCCTTAACCACAGGCGACGTTGCCCACGCGCAAAAATCACGTGCTGCCACCGCAAAGCTTTCGACCCCAGCAGGGTGAGCGTCGTTCATAAGCTCCACTATGAGCTACGTGAACGAATGTCCGCAATCCGGAAGCCATTCCTTCAGTTCGAATTCCCGCTTTTGGCCGATTGCTGACTATTCGTGCCGCGAAATGAGTCGCCGCTCCAACGTCTCCGTAACCGTCTCTGTTTCTGCAGGGCCGTCTGGCGCCGTGATATTCAGCTGGGTTACCTTCTTTCGGCGGCGCACGTTGCCAGCGGGATCCGTCTCGAGTTCGACCGTGATCGTGCCGGCGATGATTTCCTCCTTCCTCCTGAGCATTGCTTCGTCAAGGGACACCGGCTTATTCATAATCTCCCCCACCACGACGTCCGATTCGGCGCGCGCGCGACGAAACGCATCAGGGTCGACCGCCAACTCGACAGTGAAAATTGCACCATCGGCTCCACGGGTTTTCAAAGCCAACTTTCCGGGATTGTGCGCTTCGGCTTCCTGGTAAGCGGCCGCTTCCCGAACATCCATCGATCTCAGATCGAATGCTTGGGCCGTTTTGAGCACGGATTGCGGATCGCATTCGATGCGAAACGCATTCCATGTGAAGTACGAATGCCCGCAGGCAGAACGCGGTAACCCGGCTGCCTTGAGCCAGCCGTCGATCCGGACCTCGAGTTCAGGGCCGTTGAGCAACTGGGCGGCTCCGTCAAACGGTTTGAACACCCGAAATGGATATTCCCAAGTCCTGGCTCGGTCGTCTGCAGTCACGGTACTTGGCAGGTCGTATTCCAAATCTAAGCCTTCGGTGCGAACGCCGATCACCCGTTCAATGATGGTGTCTCGGTCGTGCGAGGTCCCGGAGGATTGATTGCTGCCGTGATGTGCAGAATCCTTAGTGAGGGTGATCTCGTACGTATCGCCGATCCGTGGCGCCGGAAACGAGGCTTCGGCGCGCACTATCACGGCCGGTAAGAGCAACGTCGCGAGCAATGAGGACACGCGGACTTGGCGTGCCGTTACTTTATGCATGATCTGGACGCACTAATTGATAAGAAATCCAAAGGCCTATGAAGAGAATTGCAGCCAGCGAACCGAAGGCAAGCGAGATGGCGAGCCAATAAACCATGGGATTCTCCCGCCGACTTACCTCGATGCCGTTTCGATTGGTGAATTTACCGAGTCTTAATGCGAGCATGGCGCTCCACGCGGTGAACCCAGCGAGCGTACAAACGAACAAGGTGGCGAGAGCAAATACGACGACGGCCGTGCAGCGACTAACTACTTACTGCGCGCCGGATCTTCCGCAAATGGCTGGTAAATCGACAATCGTAGTTGACATATCCGTTGCCTCCGAACTCCAGTGCTGCCCACTACACCACCGGCGGCATACCGGGTCAAACGTTATGCAATTGGCGCTGTGAACGGCAAATTGTTGCTTTGACGGAGCGAATTTTGACGGCCCCTGTTGACCCGAAGCCGACTCCGAGGGCCGTCCGCTTTACGGCGAGCCGTTAGCCGTCGGTTCCCGCTAAATCACGATGCTATCCAGCCTTCTGGAATTCATTGAGAACTCCCAGGACTGCCCGCTTCAGTTCTGGCCCGCGCAAGTGGACGAGTTCCACCAGCGAGCGCGACACTGCTAATTTCTCCGCCACCCTATAACCGACGAAGTATCCGCTACGCGCGGGGATCCCTGGGGGAGCCTGTATCGTTGAAAAGAGATTACTGTAGTCGTTCGGGTTGGTAGAGTCGGCATGGTCGAGCAATCGCCGTGCGAGATCGGGGAGGTGCGGTAGGGCCAGTTCTGAAAGCCGATCCGGCATCACTAACACCTGATCGGCTGTCGTGCCGGGGTTCATTTTCTGACTGGCGTACGTTGCAAGGCCTTCCTCCCACATGAATGACCACGCGGCTTGATCGCCGCTGAGTTCCGGTGCGATCTGATAGTGATATTGATGAAATAGCTCGTGCTGGATAATGACCTTGAGATTGCCTGCTGACTCGTAAATACGAGCCAGTTCATCCACCCCGAAATACAAGCCGGTGTCCTCGCCTGAGATCAGCAGTCCCCCGGAGAATCCGAAAAGTGACACCGAGAAATAAACCGGAGTGATGGGCGCGTAATCGGGAAACGTCGTTGAAAACTCTTGAACGTAGCGGGAGAAATTATCACGGATAGTGATTGTGATTTGCCGCATCGTCGGAATGAAGGCACTAACGTCTTGCAGATATTTGGCGACCCGGGCTTGAACCTCTGGGACGCTACCGAGATCAGTGAGCGCGCCGCTGGCGATCAATCCATGATGAAAGAGATCCGGATAGGCCGCGACTACCGTATTTAAGAACCCCTCTACACGCTTATCCAATGATTCATCGATGGTAGTGTCCCAGAACTTCCAGAACGTGGGCATTGCGTCAATCACCCTGAAGGGCAACCGTGGGACTGCGGCGATGGCGTCCCACGTCGCAGTTACAACACTGCCACCAATCAGCACGAGAAACGCGCGCCTGAGCATCAACGGTGCCCCAAGAAGGGTCTCGGTGTTGTTCACTCTAGTTCATGTTTGGGAATCGCGCCGCTTGTATAACTAATCGTCTACAGTGCCCTGGCGAACGTCAGCTTCCCGGCGATCAAATCGGATGCTTGTCGGTCGGCCTTTGGCCGTCTGCTGATGACGGCCCCGTGACTCGTCCAATTTGGTTTCTTTGTGGGAAGGAATTATCCGGATCCATTAGCCGAGGCCGGCGCAATGAAACTCTGTGACACGCTCATCGACAACGTCGTACCAAACATTCAACTGGCCACATCCGCCACCCGTCGTACTGAGAGGCCAGCTCTTGACGGGGAGAATATGAATACCTGGCGGATAGCGGATCAAGTCCGCTAAAAAAGCCCCATAAATCACCTTTCTGCCGTTCAAAGTCAGGCCGGTATAATACCGGCCGTAGTTGTCGAGAGAAGCCGCTACCAAATTTCCCGTCGTGGGTGTCGGCATCTGCCTGACCGCGTGCTCAACGCGATCGACCGCCTCCGAATCGGGAAGCCAATCACCTTCGCTTTGGCGATTTGAATTGAAACGATCGGCGGCGAGAATTGATGTGACCAAAGCTACAGCGATCAATGCAGCTGATACGATTCTGTTCATGAGGTCGACTCCTTCCGCCCAATAACCAGAGATGGATCTTAGCACCACGCTCTCGTATCGGCTCCCGACACTACTCGCCCCACAGTTGTCGCGCACGAAGCAGACCCTTATAAGAGCCCGATTCCGGCTCCGTAACTAGATCGCTGTCGGGTCCAAATTGGGAAAGCTGCGCCGACCCGGGGTCGGTCTCCACTCTGAATTCTACCGAACGGTGCGAATGCCAGCTTACCGACGCCTTAATTTGGCGGTCAAATGACCGAGGTTGGCCGATCTGAGATCGTCGGCTTTGATGAGTCGCAGACGCGTGGGATTAGAAAACAAAGTTGCGATCGAACGCCACGCGCGGGATAAACTCCCTCGTCTCTCGTACCCTCGGCCGAAATGGCTATGGCAGTTTGATCAATCTATCATTGAGCCGATGTGCGAAATTTAGACTTCACTTCTTGGCAAGCGCTGCTTTCGACTCTGCTCGGGCTTAGCGTGATTACCCTCATCGGAGTCGGGATCCGACTGCTCGCGATGCACAAGATTCAACAGAGCCGCGAGCGCGAAAACCGGCAGATTAACGAGCGCCTGCGCACTTTGATCGCTGCTTATAAAACGTTGGGCGGTTCGTTCACCGGCGAACTTGCAGTAGATCCCTCCCATCTCAGGGATTTGAAGCGCGATGCGGATGACAGAACTGATCATGAAACGGAGAAATCCGCGGATCGCGTACGACTGGGCTCCGATCGCTCGCGACGCATTCGCGATGCGGTTGAAGCTTCATTGTCCGACATCATACTTCTCGGCACCGAGGAGCAGGTACGGTTGGCGGCAGCGGCCGCCGCTGAACTCGCCGCCGGTCGCCCTGTGGAGACCGCCGCGCTGGTGGTCTGTCTGCGCGATTTTATTCGACAGGTTTTGGATCTACAGCCGGTGCCTTCGCAACTCTTGATTCCGAAACAGGGACCTTCGCGTGCGACGCCCTCAAAGGGTGGCAAAGAGGGCGAAAAGAGT
>Ga0116229_10003831_pt1 | contig 24740 bp, 11 predicted proteins | sample S1TSphgellanicum_3_FD_87313 | JGI IMG/M metagenome (GOLD analysis project Ga0116229, IMG submission 87313) | Host-associated microbial communities from peat moss isolated from Minnesota, USA - S1T2_Fc - Sphagnum magellanicum MG | ecosystem: Host-associated > Plants > Peat moss > Unclassified... | reverse complement strand
TTTTCCTTATATGTTTCCGTTGTTTATTTTGTGTCTCTAGGTATAACAAGATGGATAAGCATTTTCAAGATCTTGCAATGTAGCAAATTATCAACAACGAGTTGAGATTTGGTTGATTGTTGCACTATGAATAAACATTTGGTAAAGAAATGGCTACCTATGAACATTGAGAAGACCAAAGTAAGTAATTACATTTTATTTCCAAGGCCATGTTTTTTATTGACAAGAAGTTTTTGTAACTCATGTTTTTGAAAATTACATGGATATATTAAAATAACCTACAACATGTCCAAATTCTATTATAATTACCTTTCAAGTTAATGTGAAAGCTTAGAAAAAAGCACATGAGATTTTTTTTTAGAATCATTTACTTTAAAGTTTAATTTCAACTTTGATAATGTTTGTTATGATGGGCTTTAAGGTACTATAATGTTTTGTCTTTCACTTTTTTGTTTTGAATGTAAGATGATTATTGTTTTGGAGAAGACATAGTTGGTGATGGAGCTAGTGATGTTATTTTTGTTATTGTCTCTACCATTATTACAATTGGGGTTCATCCTATGAAGGATGGCCTTTCTAGTGCTATGTTGACTTTTGGAGTTAAGGGTGGTCTTTCTTCAATTGGTGTTTCCACAACTTCTATTTTTATGGACCAAAAGAAGACCATGAACAATATGTCGTCCATTATTGTTTCTATAGATTAAAATAATGCCTTTGTACAACTACCAAATACGAGTAGATCCATAATTGATCTTGAAGACACATTTTGGAACAACATGTTTGAAAAATAATTGCCCAAGTATAAAGATAGGTTGGATGCCAACTTTTCATGGCCACCACTTCATAATGTCAACGTTAACATGGCATCCTACCATGTCTTCAACAACCTTCAAAATTGTCTTCTAAACATCTTTTATGTTGTTGATCCAAAATCAATTCCTACTTCAACATTACTGGGCATGGTTGATAATTTTTTATTTTACAACTTTCTAGCTTCATCCCCATTCTACAGGTTTTTTGAAATCTTCATTTTTTTGTGTTACCATTAGATGGAAAATAATCAAGTTTATTTTATTGAGACAAATTGTTGTTTCAAGAAAAATCTCTTTACTATAACACATGCATAGTAAAGATTTTAGGGGAAGAATGTGAAAAGGATGACAATGTGAAGAAAAATCTAGATTTCATGAGGATGTTTGTTTAAGATTGGGTATATTTTTGAATTGGGATGAATGATTTTGGGGAACTTTTGTCCTTGGGTTCATTTGCAAGTCCGTTGTCATGAATTTTAGGATTTGATTTTCAATTTGTTTATTTTGTTTGAAAGTTGTGATGATTGATTTTGAGATCTTTAAGTTCTTAAAGTTTATTCATAGGTCCATTTTTTTGTTTTTGATTTTGACTTTTTAGTTTCATTATATTGAATTCTTAAGTTTAGCTATGTTTTGTTGATTTTTTGAGTTTTTAAAGTTGTTATGTGTTTTATTGTTTTTTGTTGTGTTGAGTTCTTGAGTTGTTGAATTTTATTATATTTTGTTAAGTTTAGGAGTTCTTGATTTTTTTGTGTTATGTTGAGTTTTGTTATGTCGATTTCTAGAATTCTTAAATTTTATTATGTTGTGATGAGTGATGTTATGCATTTTGTTGTTGATTGGTTGTTATTTTTGAAGGATGAATGACTTTGGGAACATGTTTTTTTGGGGCTCATTTGCATTATTTTGTTGTTGGGGTTTTGGAGTTGAAATGAATGAAATCTAGATACCTAATCACTATGAATGTTAATCCACACTTTTGCTTTGAAAAATCTACTTTGTATATGTGTATCCAAAAAATGATTTCTTTAGTTTTTACTGTATTTATAGATTTTACCAATTTTTAATAATAATAATAATAATAATAGAATTCTTTTTCATGCATCCAGCAACATTTTTTTGAATTCCATTTTTCGAATATATATATATTCTAAATAATAAAAATGAATTTTTTGAATTATATGGTTTTTGTAACATATGTTTCATCTCAAATGAAAAGAAAGAATTTTTTTAAAAAAAGATAAGAAAGAAAAAAATGAAAAAAAAGATGAAAAAAAGGGGAACTTCCATCAATTGGAAGTTTTTGTGACAACCTAGAGATTAACTTCCATGTGTCGAAAGTTTCTTTGTCAAACTATTTACAATTTTGGATTTTTTGAAACAAGTGAGGGACTGAAATTAACAAAGGAAATAAATCACAATGTTTTATGTATAAAGGAAGGGCCTAGGTTAAAACCCTTCCTCTATGTCAAGCATAACAATTTTTTTATGAATGTCTTTAAAGTATTTTTTTCTAAATGACAACATGGCATGGGTAACTTCCAAGTTGTGGAAGTTCCCTTGAGAACCTAAAGAATAACTTTCACATGTCGAAAGTTTCTCTTCCAGGTTATACATGAAAGAAGTTTTCTTAAGGCAAGTGAAAGACCAAAAAATGTCCCAAAAAAAAAGTTGGTGTGTTTTACATATAAGGTAAAGCCATATGCAAGGGCATTTTAATATAAGGGCATAAGAGGAGGCAATTTAGCTAACTAAGCCTTGCCTTAAATTTTGAAAATGCCCCCTTCATGTGGGTTTTACACATTCCAAAAAACCCATGGACTTTACCCATGCAAAGCTTATCATGAACCTAAATATATGTTAATCACTAGGTGTGATTGACTAGGTGTAAAGGGGAGAGTTTTTATACCCATTTTAAGAACATGAAGAGTTTTACATTTATAAATATGTACAATATCCATCATGGGTACAAAAGCTATGAAAACAACATGACTTTTTATTTTATTTTTCACAAACATTGTAAGAAAATTACTAATTTTATTATAAAAACATGAAAATATGTTAATGGCAAAACCATAAAAAAATATTTATTATGAATAAAATTTATGCATGTTTGTGTTAGCATTGTAACTATGATCAATTCATATCCTTGTCAATGTTAAAAATAAGGTTTAATATACCTCTTCTTTTTTTTAAAGATATTCATTAAAATAATGTACATGTCAAATATATTTTTAAATTTTTTGTTTAAATGCTTTAAGTTATGGAATAGGGTTGATACAATAAAAAGGATGTTATTTTATGCTAAACATTTTCCATTTTGGTCTTACAAACCTTTGGAAGTTTGTGACAACCTTTTTTTATTTTTCAATTTCTTATGAAGGTGAAATATTGTTCAATTCTTAGTGTTGGGTAACATTTTAAAATGTAGGTTATATGTGTAAGGTAAAGTTCAAAGGTAACAACCTTATGAAAATAAAGGCCCCACAAGGTAGACTAAAAGCAAGTCTAATTCTAATAAAACCCCCAAGGCAAAAAACCCATTGTGAATTTATTTGAAATTAAAATCTTCTTTTGATATCTTATGAGCACATGTTGAATATAATAAGAAAAATAAAATTAATTGACATGCATTTCAAAAAACGTAATGTTGCATTAACATTATGTAGCCCATCAACCTATTACACAATGTAAAGTTACCCACACCTACAATATAAAACAATTACACAAGTTTTCATGAATATGGGGGGTTAGAACTTAGAACATTCAATTTCTTGCCTCAAATGAGATTTACAAAGGTGTTAATAATTGATTTTGATATTTGTTGATGTTATCTTGGAAAGCAACAAAAGAGGAAAATGAATGTTTAGAGAAGATAATATAATTTTACATTTATTTATACAATGGAAAATGTTATTCAAATTTTAACATGTACATAACTCCTCAACTTTTTTAATTTATTTAAAGAGCACATTGTAAAGTGTAAAGACATGCAAGGCATTTTGGAAAATGGACCACCCTTTTGAAAACGAAACGCCCATTAGCATGGGCATTCCATTTTCCAAAATGTTCATGTCATTTTCTTCCCCATGATACCCAATGCATACTCACCAAACACTTGTCAAATACTCATTGGGTATCACAAGAAAGAAATAAAAATCAAACTAGAACATGATCTTCACATTTAAGAAAACCCTTGGCTGTGGGATTTATCATAGTCAAGCTTAGATTTAGTTTTGCTTCATGCCAATGTTTATTCTAGTAAATTCCATGGCCTTGGGCTTTTACCTTACACTCTTTGGACTAGGTAATCGTTGAAAAGGTGTTGGTTAATAGTCCAAACTTGGAAACTACTTACACAAATGGACTTCAAACCTTTCATTATCACATGCAGAGCTTTTCTTGTTAAATTAAAAAATCTTAAATGTTTTACCTCAAGGAAGGCATGAACATTACCATAGGCCTCCCATGTCCACCATCATCCATCCATCATCCATCCATTCATACCTCTCTCATGGTGCATCAATTGTCATTGGTTCATTGTGTATTCTCAGCCTACACACATGTTCTTATGAAAGGTGAGCAATGTTAATTTGTTCACTAGCAAAATAATATGACATGGTGGCTAATAGGTAAGGCTGACATGCATGGTCAGTTCTTGTTTTCTACCATTCAACCATTTAAAAAAAAAAAAAAACATTGGGTTGAAGAGATGGACAATCCTTAGTTTTTTTTTAACATGGATCAACACTACTACTTTTCTTATTTTTGGGTTTGGGGTCACTTAAATATTTCCACTAGGTGTTTTGGAATCAATTTCAACTAAATAGCACCATTATAAGTTTGACAAAATGACAATTTATAAATATGTGTTTTTTTGTGTGCCAATGGCTCGTTTCAATGCCAACGCATTACTTATTACATACATCCTTTATGTTCATTTTTTAAAAAAATTGAATATCAAACCTTATTAGTAAAGGCATCATTACAATGGTGACCCCTTCAGCTTTTTGTTTTTTCCTTTCTTTTAGTCTATGGTCATGTATTTTGTCTTGTTTTTTATTCACAAGTTCTTTTTATGAGTGAGTGATTTATTTCAACCACACCACATCATGATTTTCATTCACATTTCAAAAAGATAGCATCATTTGAAGATCATTTCTCACCTTATGTATAAAAAAACATGTGGCCTCCCCGATGCCAAAAAGAAAACTTTATCATTTATAACTTCATGATCTTTATCATTTTGGCAAATGGATTGAAACTCAAAAAGTTTTATCCTTTGTATTTTGAATTCAAAACATATGTATGTAGTTTTTTTCACAATTTTTTTTGGTTAAGATTAAATCGTTTTAAAACAATGGCCAAAAATGACACTACTATCCCATCTGTTATTCTTTTGATTCTTCTTACTAATACCCACCCTAAAAAACCAATACAATGCTTCCTTATCCCAATATTATATATAGGACAATTTATGTTATAACGTGTCATATCATTCTTTATATTATTTTATTGGAGAAACAAAGCTAATGAAATAATCATGTGATGGGTTGACCTTTGTCAAAAGATACATTATAACATTGTTGAGTGTGATGTGTGGCATTATACACCTAAGATGTTCAAAGGGAAATATTTGCAATCCTATAGGATGATAATTTTTTATATTTGAATACATGTTGCAAAAATTAATTCCATGTATTGATCTAACTGCAAATTAATTTGTGAAAGCATTTATATCTCCTAAGAAAATTGTAAAAATTGGTTTGTATTGATTAGCACATGGATTACCTTTTTAAAAAATGAATGCATTATATGGTGCGAGGGCCTTTACAATTATAAAAGATACGTACATAGTGTGTGATGTTTTATCTAGAGTTGACAAGTCATTTTAAATTTATGTTCATATTCCTACAAGAGAATGTCATTGAACAATTCCATGACATCACAAGATTTCCAAAACTTATGGTGTCATTGATGTTGTGCATGTCCATATGTGCAAAACCAAACAAATAAATTACATCTTTTGTTGCATTTTTTTTACAATGGGAAATGCTTCCATAATGTAATGGTGTAAGCAATTTGTGTTTGTGACCAAATTTAACACCTACCAAATTAGCTACACATAAGTGAGAAGTTTTATATGCAATTCTTTGAATACCAAATACATGGATTGTGGAAGGAAGAGATTATGGAATTACACTCCAGGCTTGAGTTGGGATTCCATCATTATTTGTAAACTTTTGTTCAATGCTTAATGGTTTGAAAAGATCTCAAGTGAACATGCCTTTGATCAAGACCATTTGGTGTGCCATTTGCTTTAACCATCCCTCAAAAAAATTGGTTAATCTTGTTAAACCAAACCCATGAAGTGATTGCTACACCCATAACACCTTCCACCACGGCTTTCTTTTGAATTTTCATTTCATCTTATCCCACTTGTCACTACATTAAGTTACAATCTTAGGACTATTAGTTGGGATATGCACCACAAGTTTTCTCCAAATTTCTTCCCAATCTTTTGCTTGGAAAATCCCACAATTAATGGCCAAAACATTTTTCCTCATACAAATTTGGCAAGGTTGACTATGTTACAAGTTTCATGTTTCTCTTGTTTCATGCTACTAGATTGGGGTGAACTATGGCAATTGCATTAATTGGCATTACATGCATTATACTTGAAATGGACCCTCAAAAGAATGAACAAGAAAACATAAATTGTTTGTAGGAAATGAAATGCCATTTTGAAGGAATGCAAATTACCATGAAAATATGGGCCACACCAATTACTTATATAAGTTTAAGGAATTTGGTTCATTTAATCACATACTTGTCTTTCCATATTTCCATTTGGGTTGTGGAGCCCTTAGCAATAGGGTGGGGGAATAGGGTTCCTTTAGTATTTCTTGAGTTGGGTTGTGAAGCCCATGGGCCACTAGATTGGCGGGTGGGTTTTTGTATAAAATAGGATGGTGGGTTGTTGGGTTGGTTGGTAACGTTTTGTGGAGGTCAATTGTACAAGGAAAAGGTCTATAGGTAGATTATTTACATGCATAAAACACTTCAACTTTTTTTTAAATCATTTTTTCAATATAAAATTGACATGAAAGTGGTAAAACGTTGTCTTTCCACCATTTCTTTTCAACATAAAGGTAAAGTGAATACAACCAACTTCATGAGGTTGAGCACTTGTTTCCTTACCTTGTTATGCTCTCAACTTTTCTACTTTTTTTATGCACATTTCTTCCATCACCTTACTTTTTGCTTTTGTTTTGTGCATGTTTCTTTTTCAATGATTGGTTTCTTCATTTTTTTGGGCTTCTACCAATTTATTTTTTGTAGTTCCTTTCCTTCCATAACAATGTTTCTACTTTAACACATTATATTCTACACATTTTTTTACACTTCTACAAGCACCTCCTCTCCTTCCACATGTAATTGTTGTTTTCTTTGTCATTGTGTTTCTCATTTATGTGTTGATTTTGTTATCTTGCATTAATTTGTTAATTTGTTTAATGTGTGTAAGTAACAGTGTGCACATTTTTTAGATTTTTTTTTCCTTACATCTCTTATGCGCATTTCTTGCCTTTAATTAGCTGATGTTTGTTGTTTGTTGTTTGTTACTTCATTATTCCTAGGGCATCATGGCTTTTTTACATCACAACTATTCTTACATCTTGCATTATGTTGTTGTTTGAATTTTATTTTATTTTACATCATTTTTTTCTCCCCTACATTTCCAATTTTTTCTAAGTTGTTTCACCCCCCCTTTTTTTTGGTTTCATTTGTGCAAGTTTTCTTTTGTTATGGTTTTTTTTGCAATTTTTTTAATGTAGGCGTTTGTGTACTTGTAATTCTTGACTGCATCTTACATTTTCAAACGATGTAAATTTTTTTTCATTTTTTAAAATTTAATTGTATGCATTTTCCCCTTTTCTTTTCTTACATTTTACAATGTCTATTGCTAATAAAACAACTAGGAAGAAGTGTTGTAGTTAGGGCTTTACAAGAGATGTTATCAAAATCTTGAAAAAAAGTACATGGCATGCATTAGCTTGTTTACTTAATGAATTTTTTGGCATCCGCCCATTTGGTTTGTCTTACTACACCATTTAAATCATACCATCATTGACAACTAATGTTCGTGATGACTTGTTGTGCTCCACTAATGGAGATTAAATTTATGTGCAATGCACTAAAAGTCCTGGATTTGTTATTAAGTTTTCTATCAATAAGCTTCTTTTTCATTCTACTCAATTGCATCTTAAAGCATATGGTGCTTTATGTGGGCAATTTTTCAACCCTTACATCATTTTAAAATTTGAGAACTTTGATTTTTTTAAAAATGCTTCTACATCTAAATCTATTGCTAATCCTAGCTACTAGGTTATTTTTCTTAAACCTAATCCTCTAGTCATTTTAGTTTTGATGCTACTACTTTTGCATCAAATGTTTTTATTCATCCTAGCTTTCAAATGGTTCATTTTGAGTTTAAGGTTGTTAAGAGGACTAATTGTGAATTTCCTATTAAGGAACCAATTTTGAAATCTCAATTTCTTGAAATTTACAATAAAAAGATGGAAAATGTTAATAAGGGAGGTTGAAAAGAGAGTATGAATGTTGAACTTTTGGAAAAGAATGTTTTCAATTCAATGGGGTTTCTTTTGTGGTTTTGACACAATGAAATCCATTATTGATTTTTTAATGGAAAATTTTATTAAGGATTTTATGGACATGTTATCATTTTTTGTTTTACAAGTCACAAAAAGATGGTAGCTTATATCCTCCAACCATGTACTATTTTTTTCATTTTTTTTCCTTTTTGTTTTTTACACATAGGATTTAACTGGATTATGCTTATGTAGGATATATTTTATGTGTTTATTTTAGATTTGATGTTTCTTTTGGCTTTATTTTTTGCAAATACAATTTAAGTTTAAGATTTAAAGTTTAGGTTTAAAAGAAAAATTCTAACATGTTTGTGTTTTTGTAGGATTATATGTTTTTTGTGTTTTTAAGCTTGTTTTTTTTTTACAACATCCAATCTTTGATACATGATATTGGGAAACTTATAAAGTAGAAACAATAGTAGTGTGTGGTGAAATCAAGTAAAACACCTATAGTTCCTTTTAACATCTTCACATATGCAAGGTATGAGATATCTCAAAGTTCTCAATGATGAAATAACTTTTCAAATTTCAATAGTCAATCTTCACAAATCCATCAAAGAATTTGACATCTTGTCCATTGAAAAGGAGTAGAAGATTTTGGCACAAGAAATGTGTCAACCTACATTTCCATGTGGTTTGAATTTTAAATTTAAATATTTTTACACACTATTGATTTGTTTTATAAAGGGGTGTTCCAAACTTCGCAACGTGGATTTCAATGAATTCATTTTGTTTTCATTACCTATTGGTGTTATTCTTAGGTTTGTCATATGGTCTCCAAGAATTGGAAAATAAACATAACATGATGTTTTACAAAATGACATTGGTTTGTTATTGATTGTTTGGTGGTTGAGATTATTGAAACTTACAAAGAATTTGCCCATTACTACCTTACTACCTAACTTGTTAACAGACCTAGGCCACATTTGTTGTTTTTATGGTATAAACTTAAATGGAGGTTTTTTTTATGAGGTATGGTTTACTATATTTCCTATTGGTTGAAACTAGTTGTGACTTATTATGGACAAACTCATATTTGATTTTCTAGATTTGAAAGACAAAATCTTACCCAATAAGATTGTTCGAAATGTTGGAATCACTTGAATGGAGGAGACACTTGTGCCTCAAGAATACTTGATGGAAGTAACAAGTGTGAACCAAGATCTTATTTCTTATTGCAAGTAAGTTTCATCACTTTTTTGAATTAAATTTATATTCGATTTTATTTTTTGAGTTTTAGTTTTTTTAAATAATTTTTTGGGGGGTTTTTCTTGCTTTCATTTTAGTTGTTTGTGGGTTGTTCTTAATGTATGTATAACCAGATAAATAAAAATTTGTGAAATTGAGCAATGCAATGGATAATTTATAGTGAATTAAAATTTGGTCAATGTTATGTTATGAATAGTGTTTTTTTCCATTTTTGCAAATTACCATAAGGGGCCACATTTGCACTACATGTGGTGCTCAACTATCTAACATTTAGATTTGTTGGGGGTTTTTTGGGCCCCACTCCCAAATTAATTATCTCCAAGTGGTTAACACATTATTGTGAAGGTGAAAAAATTGGCCTTTCTTTTAGTTTTAAAGGAAGAAAATATAGTTATATTTCAAATTGAAAACTAAAGTTTTTTAGCTACTCTACTATTGTAGTTGGATTGTTTTGGGCAATGAGTGAATTTTTTTTGTTTAAATCTAGTTACTTTTTCCAAATAGTAGAATGCAGGGCATGTGAGTAAGCATTATGATGTGCATGTTGCACACACATTGCAAAATGCAAACACTTTTTAAAAAAAACACATCATATCAAGTTATAGCAACACACAAGCAATTATGGGGGAATTGAATCCCTAACACTAGCCATTCCAACACAAGTCACCTATAAGCTCACAAGCTAATACCCAATTACAACAAGTAAAGAGATAAACACATGGCATTGCAATGTGAGAAGAAGGCAAAAATGCCAACACCATGGAAAGAAAGTTTTGTTGTTCATAAAACAACCATTCAATTTAGTATTTATATTAATCTACCTCTACACAAACTAGCCTAGCAAATGCATAAGGCATATTGCTTAGTAATCATAATAATATCAATGGCAAGCTCTTTGCCGCTATTCAATACAGTTTACGTGTGGATAATTCTACATAGCATAAAATTGTTGTGTAAACATGCGCACAAGTGCTAGGTGGGTAGTGAACCTATTTCAAAACTTTGAATTCATAAAAGCCAAAGTAGATAAGCATATCTCATCCTCCACATTACCAACTATCTACACCATGGCTAATTCATCTAATTTCACCTACTTTGGGAAACTATAAGAAAGTACTCAAGATGCTATCACAAGGCACCACATTTTGGTTAAAGGATTCAAATCAAAAGGAGGTGCCATACACATTGTTGCATTTGACTTCATTGTGAGCTTGAACATGTTGTGTTAACAATCAAGGTCGTTAACATTGAATAATTCACCCATCCTCATATCTTGGTCATCCACCTTGTGAGCTTTGCCCAAATAGAAAGCTGATTTAATAACTTGAAGGTGTTTGATAAATGTTGCATCACATTCCAGTTGCATCCATTTTACCTAGCGAATGGTAAAGATTCAACAAGGTAGGATTACAACATTTGTTTAATTTTGAATTTCAAATTATTTTTGGAAGGAAAGGAATTAGGATTTAAATCTTCATTGTGATGAAGTTGGGGGTTGTGGTTTTTACATACAAACAGACTTAGATAGTTGTTGGAGAAAAGAATAAAAACATAATATGTAGTTTAGAATTTTGATGGGTTGTGAACCACATTTTTCATTTTTTCATTTTTGATTTCTACATTTTATACTATAGATGTTTGGGTAAAAATAGGCTAATAGGAGCCAATGGTAACCTCCTGAGTCATTATGACTAGTCTTGAAACGATGACATAGTAGCATAGGATTGGATGAAAAATCTTGAGGTAGTGTTAAATAACAATGCTTAAATAATGTTTTTACACTATTTCATTGTATTGAAAAACACTAGTTATGGGCTTTAAAATGTGATGAAAGGTATTTTATATTTATTGGATTACTTTCAAACTTTACTAAATGTTAAATTAACATATTAGAAAGGGCTTCACATAAATACAACGTATACTTTCAACATGAACTTGGTTTATGAAACTTATGAACATTAAAACCAAGGACTGATTATGCCAAAATTGGCTCCTATTAATTTGGTTTACATGTTTGATATGTTCAATTTTGAATAAAATAACAATAAAATATTGATGAAGAAACAATGATTATACTCTAAAATTGTTTTATTTTTTCTAAATTGGAATCATTAAAATCTAATCACAGATTTTAATTATCAAGAATAATCGAAAATTTGGGAAATAATGAAACAATACATTAAGGATAAAGTTGTGTGAATGTAGTCTGCAACATAATTTGAATGGGTTAAAACAATAGTTTAAATGTGTTGTAAGTACTAATAAAGTACAAGTAGTATTTTTTTTAGTAAGCATAAATTTTTTTTGACTATAATTTATGCATATCAATCCAATATTGGGGATACATAATCCCAATAACATCCATGACACCATGGGCTAGGAATCTAATTTCAAGCTTTTGAACAAAAGCTTCTTTAACCCCTATCAAAACAAATAGAACCATAGACTAACTACTTACACGAAGGTGAAGAAAACAAATAAAATAATTGGAAAAAAAAATTAAGGGCAAAGGGTTGAAAGGAAAGAAAGTTGATGGGCTTACCCTTGCATTGGTTTTTCACCAATGATTCAACAATAACAAAAACATTCTTTGTTACCACTAAAAGCACCATGGTGTCCAAATCCCCATGAATTGCCCAAACTTATTGGGGCCATTCAACTCAAAAGCCAAATGTGGGATTCTAAAATTTGCATAAACTATCTAGCACATGAAGATTTATCATGTTTCAACTCCAATAACGATTTGAAGGCTTAAAAGCTATCAACAATGAACCTAAAAATTTGATCATAGTACATGTTATAAACATCATTTTGACAAACCTTGATGGCTACCACTAAATCATGTACAAACATATTTCTGGGTTGTTCAAATTTGATCAGAACATGCATAGATTTCAGTAAGAGCAAAATGCATATAAGTCCAAGCAAAATATGGATGTTACAAAGGTGTTCATAATTCAACATAACTTGTTGGTTTGTAGGGATGTCTAAGGCCATCTTCATAAGCAAAGTTTTGTATTTTGCCATAATTATCTTGGTAGGGCTCAACATTGAAATCCACCTTGTCTTCACATTTCAGAAAATTTTGTTCCCCTTTATTGCCATGAACTTCAAAATCTTGGTGAAATCCAAATGTTTTTTAAATGAGTGGGTAAAACAAGAACTTAAACATTGTAACAAATTTTCAATCCACACCACCAAAAGCAATGCCGACAATGTTTGGACAACCAAATTAGTACAGTGGGCCATACAATGGACCCCAATAGAATGAAAGGCATAGGTGTTAGGAATATGTTTTGTAACACCATTTTTTGTCCCCTAAAAAACATTAACACCATCTACCCCAAAGCAAATGAGCTTTTCGAAAATTTTCATTACTATATACCTTGTCCATTTTGTAGTCCTTTTGCATTAAATTTTCTATCAAAACAAACCTCGAACAATTTTGGGACAAGTTAAAAAAGACCAATCATTTAAGATAAGTAAATGCTAGTAAAACAAATAAATGTAAGATGATTAAATATTAACATAGTGTCACAATGGCATGTCTGATATGGCTAATATGTGACTAAATGCAAAAATGTGGCATATCCATTTTAATAAATTGTGTGATTGAATTGATGATGTGGCATGTCCATTCTAACAAACTATGTGATTGAATTAATGATGTGCCATGTTCATTTTATTTAATCGTGTGAATGAATATAATGACATGGCATGTTCATTGTGATTAAATATGATTATTTTATAAAATAATTGTAATTTAAATAATATTCTTAAAATTATTTTTATTTTTATTTAAAAAATATTTTCAATGTATCAATTCCATTTTGGATATATATTCAAATCAAATATTCTTTTAATTCAATTTTTTTTTGGAAGTTAAACCTTGCAATAGGTTCAACCTAAAAAGCTTGAACATTTTAAGATGTGACTTTGAGGGTTAAAGCCCTTGGTTATATACTTTTTAGAATGAGATTGATGACTAAACAATATGGGATTTACAAGTTTTTTTTTATATTGCTTTATTGCTTCTAAGTTTCAAAAAGATTTTATAGTTCTCCACTTGGCACATCTAATGGTACAAAAAATGTTGAAATCAATGAAGAAATGAGCAAGTTATGCCCTTTGAAAGTGAAGAGGCTAATTTGCAAAAATTGAACATAATAGTTCAGTTTGTGTTTTTGAGTTTAAACCCATTGTGTGTTGTTCCATTTTTTCTGACATTCCAACAAAATTTATAGTTCTTTCTTGGTGCATCCAATGGTACAAAACATTGTTGAAATCAATGAAAAATTGAGCAAATTATGCCTTCTGAAAATGAAAAAAATGATTTACAAAAATTGAACATAACAATTCAATTTGTGTTTTTGAATTTAAACTTTTTGTACATTGCTCCATTACCTTTGACATTCAAAAACATTTTGTAATTCTCCTCTTGGTGCATCCAATATTATAAAATTTTCTCAATTTGATAAAGAAATGAGAAAGATATGTTCATTGAAAGTGGAATGGGGTGATTCAAACACAAATTAATGATTTAAAAATTCAGTTCCCTTTTTTAAACTTTAGTTCTTCATACATTGTTCCATTTTTTTTTCATTTAATTTTTTTTTTTGGTAATTCTCCTCTTGAAAAATCCAAAGGTGAAAAAAAAAAATTTTTGATAAAGGAATGAACAAGTTTTGTTCATTGAAAGTGAAGGGGGTGATTTGTATAAATTGACCACATGTTAGTCCAACTTGCATTTTTTACTTTAATTATTTCTAAATTTTGTTTTGTTCTTAAACTTGAAAAAAAGTTTGTGAAGCTTAAGATAATACATCCAAAGCTTTTTAAATTGTTGAGAATGAACAAGTAATGAGAAAGATATGAAACTCGAAAGTGAAGGGGGTCTACATGCTTTTTTTTAAAAAAAAAGGTCTAGTTATGTTAATAATAGATGTGTAATCAAAATGACTGACTTTAGTCACATTTGTACACGTGTTAGATAAATGACTGATTTTAGTCATATATACATCATTTTGATTACACATGTAAATTAATTGATTAATTTTAATCACATTACTAGTAATTTGATTACACGTAACCACGACATAAAATCCACGTATGAAGTTATAGTGTATGTTTTGACTGAAATGAAATTCAAATTAGTTATAGTAGACAATGCTACTTTTGTGGTTTGTCAAAATGGATATGGTTAGTTATGTGGTTAAAAAAAAATTGACTGTACAATCATGTTAGTTAAATTTCACTAGTGAAAAGGACATGGTTCTATTGTATAGTTTATTTCTTGGCAAACCCCCACTAATTTTCAATGATTTCTTGATGACCTTGGTTAGGTTATCATTACTTGAACCTTTAAACACTTTATCTAAAAAGATGAAAATTAGAATCCTTACACAATTTTGCACCACATAATAGTGAATAGGCAATCAAGATTGGTTGTCAATAGTAAACATTTTGTCACAATTTAAAACAACATATCGAACAGCCCCCACTCCTACCTTTATTGCTTTCATCACTTCCTAACGCATGAGTTCTGTCATTGTTTAACTAGAGTTATCACTTTAATGTTTTTAAAAAAAAATTGGCACTACTAATTGAGAATTTATATTGTGGCTTGATTGCTTCAAATTCTTGCATGGGAATACCTTGTTGTAACAAATGTAGGACTTTGGCAAATTGGACAAGATTGATGTGGGAACTCCAATTTACAAACCCTAAACTTAAAATGGAAACTTGACACATTTTGGACTATCTAACTCAAGTGGCAAATGTTATCTTGGAAAGAAGAGAAATATGAGAATTCCTTGATTTGTAAACCCTACAACAAATGTAAGCTTAATAAACTTTAGAATGTCATACTCAGGTGGTAGATATACTCTTGGAAATAAAATAGATATGGGAACTCCAATTTACAAACCTTAAACATGAAGTGGAAACCTAACAAACTTTGGATTATTGGACTCAAATGGAAGATGCACGTTTAGAAATAAGACAAATATGGGATTTCTAAATTGCAAACCCTAAACAAAAAATGGAAATTTAATAGACTTTGGAATGTTAGACTTAGGCAATAGATGCCCTATTGGAAATGAAATCAATATGGGAACTCCAATTTGCAAGTTCCCTAACTTGAAGTGGAAACCTAACACATTATGAATTGTCCAACTTAGGTGGTAGATGTTGTCTTGGATAAAAAACAAAAATGGAATTTTTTGATTTTCAAACCCTAAATTTAAAGTGGAAACTTGACACACTTTAGATCGTCAAATTCAAGTGGTATAGATAGATTCGTAGTAACAAGACATATACACAAAAACTCAAATTTGCAAACCCTAAACTTGGAATGGAAATAAGTTGATACTTTTAAAAACGAAATAGATCTACAAACACCAAATTGCAACCTTTAAATATCAAAGCTTCGCTTTGAAAACCTTGTAGATTCTAGAATGAAAACTCAAATAACATATAGACTTTTGGGAACAAGACAAATATGAAAACTCCAATTTGCAAACCCTAAACTTGGAATGGAAACATGACAATTCTAAAATGGCAAACTCAAGTTGGAAATGCATTGTTGGAAACAAGATAGATATGATATTCCAATTTGCAAACCCTAAAACAATGTTGGAAACATCTTTGGAATGATAGGCTTAAGTTGTGAATGCACGACTAGAACAAGATAGATATGAAATTCCAAGATTGTAAACCTTAAATATCTAATGGGAACCTTGTAGACTATGGGATGGCAAATTGAAGTTACAAATGGACTATTGGAAACAAGATAGACATGAAATTCTAATTTGCAAACCCTAACTTTCTAATGGGAGCCTAAACCAAAATTTGGAATGGTAAATTAAAGATGTAGGCTATTGGAAATAAGATAAATATGAAGCTCCAAATTCCAAAACCCTAATCAATTTTGGATTTAACCTTGTAGACTTTAGAATGACATAGTCAACTAAGGGGTGAAAGCATGGTAAAGTATGCCAACGAGGGATACTTGATTTTTTGTGTGGAAAATATCCATAAATTAAGCCTTAATACGTTGAACTCATGAATATATTTTATTTTAATGATCAATAAAAGGAAGTTCTTTAACTTCATTGTGTAATATTAAAAGATTGCATGTTTTAATACACATTTAAGTGCATTTTTAGAAATATAAGTACATGAAAACTTATGTGTCCCACTTTTGAAGAAATATATGAAAATGTGATGAAAATAAAATAATAATTGGATTTTTTATATTTTCAAATGGATGAAACATTAATACGTATCAATGTGTTTTTATTTCTTTCATATTATAGTCATAATATATTAAAAATTTCATATAAAAGTATGTTTGAAATTTAGAAACCTAGCCCAATTTAAAACATATTTTTCATCCAATTTTCTTACATTAAAATTCCTCACACTTTATGTGTTGCTAACCATAAATTCAATGTGACTATGACTACATGGTGGATATTTTTTGGGCATACTTTATCATACTTTCACCTTAAATTACAACTACACTTTTGGGAACAAAATAGATTTGGAACTTTTTTCATAGAGAAACCCAATAAACTTACAATAAAAAAAGAATCAAAGGTTGGGTACAAAAATCTAACCCCTTGAGTAGAAGTACCAAAATTTTAGGTTGGCCTTGAACGAATCCTCTTTCAACTCCCCTACAATGATTATCCTCAACAAGTTTGAATGATTGTAGATATCATGAAACCTTAATGAGCCAATCCAAAATCAAGCAAATGGTGTTATGTATGCCTTTAGAATTTTGTTCACACAAACTTTGAATTTTTTTCAAGCTTTAGTTCATTAAACATAATCAAACCCATTGTTTGAAGAACTTTTGCAACACTTGTACACTCCCTAATTAATAACAACCAAAATTGTTACACATAAAATCTTTTAAGAAATTAATGTTTTAGTGCATTACAAGTTATTAAGGCAAAGGAAGTATTTTTTTTTTTGCCGATAGGAGGTTTGTTAGCTATAACTTGAATGCGAATGTTTTTTCACAACTCCCAAGCATAAAGATCCAATGCCCATTGTTGAAACATATTTGATGCACAATGCACACCCTCGAGCAATATTGAAGATGAAATGTTTGCGATTATAAATGGCTTTTTATAGCTATGCAATGGTGTGTCACAAGAGAGAGTTGATTGACAATAGTGTATCACATGAGAGAGTTGATCAACAAAAAGAGGAAACAAAAGAAAAGAAAATTAACCATCACATGGAATTTGTGTAATTTTTCTATGGACCTATGAAAACTGGATTATGTATGAAATTTGTATGAACTTATGAAAAACCTAGTAAGTTTTTAATGTTCGACTTCCATCACAAATTTATAGGTTTCATGGGTTTGTTTCAAATCCGTGCGAAATTTATTATTTCATGGGTTTGTATGATTTAAACAAAAATATCATTCATTATTTTAAAATGGAAGTTATGTGCATGACTTTCATGTGTAAACAACATAAATAAACATACAACATCTATGTTTAAACAATACGAACAAACATATGACATTTGGGTTTAAATAATGCATATGATATCAATGTTCAAACAATACAAATAGATGAATAACATCCATGTCTATTCCATATGAACCTATGAAAAATAAATTTCGCATGATTATTATTACCAAATGGGTGAAAATCCTTTAAGGTGTACCACATAGGACGAAAAGGGCTTACTCCTTATTGTAGTCTTTTTTTACCTTATATTTTGATCCCATAAAAATTAATGAGTCAAAATTTTTAAAAGGACTATATTTAGACTATTATTATTTTAGATTAAAATTTTAAATTCCATCATAATCATTCATAAATGTGACTTTACATGGTAAAAAAAAACTAAGTAAAAAATATAGAAAAAAGGTGACAATGTGACAAGATTTTAACACACATTAAAGAATTTGAACACAAATCGTGACCCATGAAGTTTGTGATGTCCTTTCTTGTAATTAATGACACCTTGAAAGGATCTAAAGTTTTAGGGGGTGAATTTAGGTTAATAGTTCATTAAAATCTGGCCATTCTTAGTTGCCAATTAATGTTTTAAAACAATTTAAATTGGAAACCTTTTTTTTTCCTTTGTAGTTATAGCCAAGATTTTAAAAAAATAGAAATCTAACAATTTTTCACTAGAAAAAAAAACACTAATTACATGAGGAGGTTTTTGCTAGAAAAATGGTTGTTTATGAAAAGACCAAGGTAATTTCCATTCTATTTTTGAGGTGGTGCTTTTGATTAAAAAAACTTGATCCCATTTTTTGTAACTTATGTTAGTGGAACTTGCATACATATATCAAATCTACTTGTAGCATGTTTAGTATTTGTTACACATACCTTTTAACCTAGTGTTAAAGGATAGGAAAAACCACATGGAGTTCTTATTTCAAAATCTTTTACTTTAGGGTTTTAAATTTGATAATATTTTCATCATTATTTTGATCTAGCTTTTTGATTTCTTAATGATTTAAAAAAATGTAGGATGATTTTCATTTTGGAGAAGATACAATTTTTGATGGAGATGTTGATTTTACATTTGTCGTTGTTTTTGCTACTATAACAATTGTTGTTCATCCTGCCCATGATCATTTTGTTCTTATCGTGTTGAGTTTTGAAATTACTAGTGGTCTTTTTTCTTGTAATGTTTTTTTTACCTCTATTTCTATGGATTGAAAAAAAGTCCACAAACAATGTTTCACCTATTTTACATATGTACCAAAACTCAACACAATACGAATTATGTAATGTAATATGTACAATACAAATTATCCAATTACATATCGAGATTATACCTTTATACAACTACCAAGTTAAGTGGATCTGCCATAAATCTTGAAAAAAGTTCATGGAATGACATGCTTGATAAAAAACTTTTCAAATATTAAAATAAGTTAGACATCATATTTCTTTGGCCACCATTTCAAATTGTCAACATCAACACAACTTTTGACCACATCTTTAGTAATTTTTATAATTGTCTTATAAGCATCACATACCTTGTTGATCCAAAATTAGTTCATGTTTTTACAATACCAAACATAGTTGATAGGTCTTGATTAATTTCTAACTTCATTTTCATGACGTAAATTGCAAGCTTGTTTCATTTTTTTGTTGTTGGTGTTACAAATAGATGGACAATTGTTAGGCATAATTTATTAAGATATATTTTTGGTTCAACAATAATCTCTTGTTGTAACATATGCATAATAAAGGTTTTAGTGGAATAATAAAATGATGACAAAATGAGGGAAGATTAAGATTTCATAAGGATGCTTGTCCAAGAATGGGGATGTTGTTGTTTTTGAGTTCAGATGAATGATTTTGGGGAGCTTCTGTCCTTGGGGTTTATTTGTTGGTTTATTGTTTTGAATTTTAGGATTTGGGGATTTTGGTTTTACCAAAAGGAGTTGTAGATTTGTTGTTTGGTTTTTGAGTTGTATGAATGATAGGAGGATCATAGTTCTTGATTTGTTGTTTTTGTTTATGAGTTTGATGAGTGATTTGAAATCATCAAGTTTTCAAGGTTCATCTGTAGGTCCATTGCTTGGAACTTCAAGAATTGGTCGGGAGTGTGTTTATGCTAAGAGGATTTCTTGATTTGTTGTTTCTTTGTCGGAGTTGGGATGAGTGAAATCCAAGGTTTGGAGATTGTGCTGTTCCTTTTTCTAATTTTGAGGACTTCTTGATTTGTTTTTGGGGTGTTGGAGCTGGGATGAATGAAATCCAAGATTTGGAGATTGTGATGTTTCTTTTTCTAATTTGAGGACTTCTTGATTTGTTTTTGAGGTTTTGGAGTTGGGATGAGTGAAATCCAAATATGGTGATTTTGTTTACGCTAAAAAGACTTCTTGATTTGTTGTTGGGGTGTTGGGGTTTTGGAGTTGGGATAAGTGAAATCGAGACAATTGAACATTGAGAGGTCTGATCCACACTTCTTCCCATAAGAATCCAATTTGTGCATATGTATCAATCTAGAAAAAGAGCTCCTTAGTTTCTACTATATTTGTAGATTTTACCATTTCTAAAAACTAAAAATTGATAGTTTCTTTTTTTTGTTTTTGAATTTTGTCATGCAATCCAGCAGACAACATATGTTTGTTTCATCTGATGATGATGAGGGATGTTTCATATCCATTTATGAAAGTTTTATATTTGTAAAATTTAACATTTTTGAATAACAAAAGTGATGTTGTTTGAATTTCGTCATGCATCCATCCAGCATATGTTTCATCTCCAGTGAAAATAAACAGAAAAAAATGAGAAGAAAAAAAAAATGAGAGAGAGAGAGAGAGAGAGAGAGCGGGGGAGAAACTTCCTTCTACAGGTTTTCATCCATCGGGCAGGTGAGGGACCGAAAAATACAAAGGAAAAAGAAGTGGGGGTGCTTTACGTGTGGAGAGCGGAACGGATATGCAAGTACGCTCTCACTTCGGCCTCTGAGCGGACGAATTCAAGCGCATGTGCGCAGGCCTTCTGCCGACGACCCCGTCGCTGCTGTTGTCGACGTTTTGTCACTGCAGCTGCTGCTGCGCAGGAGCGATAGATATGGCGAATGCCCCTCCTTCCTTGTTCGCAGCCTCCCTGCCTGATCGTCGTCTGCCGCGGACATTTTGCGCCACGGTTTCGTCTCCGTCCGAGCGGCCGCCTCCTCAACGCCGAGCTTCCCTCGGTATGGTATGTGTCTGCACTGCTGCTCCATTTCTTGTGACCTAATTTCTAGTGCAGTTCCGGTTCTTGCTTTCGTGAAGTTCTGCTAGGTGTTGGTACAAGTCAAGAATTGGAGCGTTGGATTACTTGTGACCTACCTCGCTGCAGCTTCAGCTTGAGGAAGTCTGAAACTTTTCTTGTTTGAATTTTGCTAGATGTAGGAGCGGGAGATGCGGAAGTCTGGGGGATATCTGGCTGGCTGAGTGGCTGAGGGCTGTGGATTTTCCTCTGCAGAGCACGAGAGAAGAAGGGCTATCAAGCTTGGTGGAGGTTGTGGTAGAAGTTCCAAAATGGAGTTTTGTGAAGCGGTCACAAAACGGCATAATTGATTTTGTTTCTCCCGTTCCTTGCCCATTCAATTATGGCTCAGTTCCTATTATCCCTGCTCCTGATGGTATTCCAATCTTCCTCCTTCTTTTGGGTCCTTGCTCACATTCTCCACCAGTTGCAGGGTTAGAAGAAATGATTTGTTTGGATTTTCTTGCTGTCTTGCTAAACCTACCCGTAGTGTCCATGTTGTTTGGTCAGGAGATCCACTGGATGCAATTATACTAGGCAAACGACTACCACTTGGCCACCAGGGAATTGTGAGGGTGAAAGGCATCATAAAATTCACAGATGCTGGTCTGGTGGACAACAAGCTTATCTGTACACAAAGGAAACCTGGTATGTTATGTGTGCGATTTTCAATCATTGCTTACAGACATGTGATCATCCCTACACCATACACTGCTTATGTTAACAATGTGGTCTTCACTAATGCTGATTGTGTGTGTGCTGAATTTTATGGTTTCTAGACAATGGTCTCACAAACTGTAATGAACAATTGTAGACCCCAAAATCTAGAGTTGTAGTCCAATATCTGTAGTTTCTGTGATGCAATTCAGGTTCTTACAAAAATCCCCATGTATTTAAGTGCCTGAACAGGAGTTGTCAATGCATTTGAATCACTGAAACTGTGGAGACAACCATAGAAATTCAAGGGTTAAGATGACCTTTTTTTGACGCAGAATTTGTTGTAAGCTTCTCTAACTTGTCTGTGTTTCAATATGGTGGTTCTTGATATAGGGAACTGTTCAGGAGACGCAGGTCCTGAGATCTCTGAGGATTTATCTGTCTTTGATCTGCTTGTGCTGCACTCCGTATTCAGTCTCTATGCTGTAGGCAAAAGTTGGCTGAACATTGTGCAAGGGAAACAAAATGGGCCCACATCTTATGGAGGATATGAGCTATACAAGTAGTTGTGCAGCCATAGTAGTTGAGGACACTTGGATATGCATCCAAACAGTGGCCTTTTTTATTTATTGACAGCTACTTCTCTGTTTGAGGGGCCCAGGATGTGAACACTGAACACCTCCATGTATTAAGGACATTGGCATCTGCAGTCACAAGGGTTTGTGACTTTCACAACAGTGAATTTTCAGAGACCAATGGTTTCAATCAAACCAGCAGGCTATGAAACAAAGTTGTTGATGTTATGAGGCCTAATTTTGGTTTTAAGGATGTTTGGGATCCAGGTGCATGGAGGAGGATCTATGATAAATTATGTGATGATGCTCCTCCAATGCTGTTGATTCATTATTGCCATCATGGAAAGGTTACGAGAAGTTGACCTGGAATCCATCTTTGAATGTGTGGTTAATCCAAACCCTGCAAGCAGTATTGAGTGTGCTCCATTGTTTGGAATATGGGTGGAAGAAGACCTTTCTAATTTGAATATGGCATCTCTTTTTGAGGTATTTATCAAAGATAGACAGTTGTTACTTTCTCGTTTGATTTACTAGAGTATGGAGATGTCTGAATTCTCATGAGGGTTATTTGGTTTACCAGAAGGGAGAACAACCACATATAGGAAACAGCATCGATGTGGGAACAGCTCAACAGAAAGTGGCCAAAACTAGGCACAAGAACCCCCAGTTTTTTTGACACACATTATTTGTTATGTGGCCAAAACTATGTACAAGAACCCCCCAGTTTCATTGACAAGGGTTATTTGTAAGGCGACCAAAACTAGGTACGAGGTTCTAGGGGACAAGTGGAGAAGTGAGGATGGATCCAAGAAGTGGCTGAAACCATGTGTGAGGACTCAAAAACAGAGGATGAGTGGAAAAAAGTGAGGATGCAAATTTACTCAGGAAAATAAAAGTGTGATGAATCTCCATGCTTTGGCCAAAACTGGTCATGAGTGGAGTTTGGAGCATACTTTGCCAGTTCCACTGTGGAAGGAAAATGAATCATCTAGATTGCACTACAAAAGCAAGTGATGATGCTGCTATAGAAACCTTTGTGAAGATAGCATTCCCAAATTGTTTAAGCAATCCATTAGAGCAGCTCCACGACCAGCAGTACAATGGCCTGTACATGGTACTGTAATGAAAAACAAAGGGGGCAAGCATTAGCCTGAGATCATTCCAATAATAAAAGTAAGCATACCAGACTTTTTGCCTGGAAGGATTGTAGTGACATACTTGTTCCAGAATTCTTCAATCTCTTAATTGTCATCAAACCAAACTATAATGTATTCTAATACTATGTACATTTGATGGATCAGTACACTCTAGACCTCCCCTCATTCAGGCTGTCATGGTTGTATGCTGTGGCCATCCATCATTGAACACATACAGCCCTCTCAGGATGAAGCATTCATACCCTATGGGTATTCAATGATAAAGCAAAACAGTGAAGGCACTAACAAGCATTGCACTCTAGTTCACGGGCAGATGGCTGAAGATCTTTCAACTTTCCCCATTCTGTTCTTCCTGACCAAACATAGTACTCATAGCTCCTAATTAAGTAGGTACTCAACCTTCTCATGTGCACAAATCCAAATCACAACTCAGATATACTGAACCTGGGTAGAATGAACCACAAAATAGACCAGTGTATCAATCCCCTATAATATTTCATCCTCTCCATCAAAATGTCCCTACAATTATTATAGATACTAACATTCTATCTACTTGCTCATGTGCATTGGAAATTAAAAGGAAAATTTTAAGAGAACTACCAATTTCCAACTTTAGGCATTCCTCCCTTGTTTTACAACATATTAGCTAAAAACCCAAAAAATCAACAACAAAAAGATAGGATCAAGGTATTTAGCTTTTGAAATGCAACCCATTTGTAACCTCATTGCACAAGCTTCCTCCATCATTGACATTCGCCCCATCCACACAAAAGAAAAACAAAAGCATGCCAAACTAATCCTTAACTTTGCGCAACTTAATAAAACCATAGTAATTTCTAGAATTAGTACTTGCAAATTAAAGGGCACTCCTATGAATGATAATGGAAAAAATATAAGGTAGTTTTAT
>Ga0116229_10003830_pt1 | contig 24741 bp, 17 predicted proteins | sample S1TSphgellanicum_3_FD_87313 | JGI IMG/M metagenome (GOLD analysis project Ga0116229, IMG submission 87313) | Host-associated microbial communities from peat moss isolated from Minnesota, USA - S1T2_Fc - Sphagnum magellanicum MG | ecosystem: Host-associated > Plants > Peat moss > Unclassified... | reverse complement strand
TGCTCCTACCTGTACAACTACTATAATTACTCTGGAACCTTGTGCACTAAATGCTAAGTTTCAGCATTTCATACTGAGATTTAATGAAATTTCATTACTTTGCATATACCATTGAAAGAGAGGATAGGGGGTGTGAAGACATGGTGACTTTACGGAGAACTCTAATGGCTACAATAAAATTCGCACACGAAAGAAGGTCCACAAATTTTCAAAAGAGATTTAGTCCAGCACATAGGCACTCAACACAATAGTCGTCTATGTAAATGCAGCCTAGCATTGATGCCCACACTACAAATGAACCTTTTGCAAAAGGAAGAACTTCAATGTAGTTAAAAGGAGACAAAACCTCCAACCCACTAAGAACCGTTTTGAAGAACTGCAATTACCCGAAACTGTCTTGCATTAAGTCTCACCCACTGCTTCCACATGATTTCTCAGACTTCAAGCTTGTACAATCCATGACATGACATGATGAACACCTTCAATGTCATGTCCATAAGAAAAAGAGCTATTTCATGAAGGCCTCAAGAAACTGGGCCTCAAACCATATGTATACAGTAATATCACCCATTGTCAAAATTTTGCTGATGATGTAACAACCTCCTTTCCTTGAAATGATCATCTCTCTAGAGGAGCCCACCTCCCCATCACGAGTCTTGTTCTGTATTCAACTTGAATCCCTGTAAACAACACAACATTTTTATGCAATTGAGCACCTCGAAGCTCCACATGATCACCTACCCACGAGGTGGCTTCAGGAAATGTGTGCAGAACAATGACTTGAACCCTGCTGCCATTAACTTGCTGAACTCATTCATACCAGGAGTTCAGACATCATGCGGAGATGGCCTTCGTGGCCTCAAAGCATGTAATGGAATTCTTGGCCAGTATTCAAAGAACCAGTGTGGTTTTTTTCAATGTACTTACCTGTGCATGATAATTCAATCTTTCTTCGCGCTGGCGGTTGATAAAATCCCGGGTGCTCATTTGCTTGCTCAGACTAGGTGTTGGAGTTTGGCCTGCAGAATCAGAGTTGGAAGATTTCTGCTTCTTGTTCAGCTTGTCCTGAGGCTGTTGGCTCATTACTGGGCTCCCTGGATCATGATCACGTACAGCACATGACTCTGTGCTGGTTTCCTCTTCATTAACAGGAGAGCTGTTGAATCCATCTCCTGTTGTTCCTGAGTTCAACCTGGAACTGCTGCCCTTTGACCTCTCTTGAGAAAATGGCCTAATGGCTGCCTGCCAATCCCTCCCACCGAAACCCTACGTGTCTTTTAGAGGGTTTGGTTCCTTGAGAAAGAAGCATTTTGCCTGAGCAAATTCTACAACATGTACATTGTATGTGGAAGAACACCGTAACTGCAACAGAAATAATTGCCACAGTTCTACTGAACTTGTGTAAGAAACAAACACAATTATGTCGAGATTCTAGTCTTCTGCTCCTCGAAACTACATTATGACCGGACAGCAGCCAATGACCCAAAAAATTAAATTACTAGAGATTTCGAGAAACCCATTTTCCAGAAACCATTTTCGAATGAAGAAGAAGAAGAAGAGAAAACAAACAAGACAAAAAGACAGAAACACCGCCACTCTACGGATGGAAAGCACAAAGCACACAAACAGACGTGCAAAAAAAAAAAACCAAAAAAAACAAAACAAAAACAAGAGAAAGATACCCAATTCGTTGTGGACTGATTTCTACTAATGAAGCAGCTGCAGAGCTGATGGAACCAGTGCCGCCGATTACGAGAATGTGAACAGAGCTCAACACTGTTACTACTACAAGAAGTTCCCAAGCAACGCAAGACGACGCCTCGTGGGTCGATCAGAGGAGTGGCATGATGAAGATATAGTTCCCGTCTCACCAATCCCGGAATCATGTGTGCAGCAACTCCATCAACTCCCAACAACCTCTTTGCCATTTCACAAAATTTGCAACAAAGTTGTCGTGTTTACGAGAACCCATAAAACACCCCCAAAAAAAAAGAAAAAAAGAGAGAAAAGAAAATTTTAGTTCTATTATTATTATTATAGTATTCTTCCGAGGAAACGGCCTGCAACAAAATCAAAGATAGAAGAAGAGATGGTTAAGGACCGACGAGGACGCTCCAGTTGCTACTACACAGGAACACACTACGGCACGTCTTGTGCAGCGGAAGAAGAAGCAGACGAAGGGGAAGAGAGACAAGAGAGAACGAATGCAGAAAACTAGGGGAAAAAAACATCCAAAAAAAAACATCCAAGAGAAGAAGCCATATGAACGAAATTGGAAGAGTTTCTCTCAGTCCACTGGGATGACTAAGATGTGAAAGTGGATGAGTAAGATAAAGGAAATTGGATGACTAAGACATGCCTTGAAATGCGGCTAATAGGCCAGGCAGGTGGTGGGGCATGGGGGGGTGTCTAGTCAATAAAATGCTGTAAACATGTTAATATCCTATTAATATATCCCAGTTAAGATAATCCAGTTTATATCATCCAGTTAACATGATCCAGTTAATATAATCCAGTTAACATAAGTCTTCAAAGGGGGGCGGGGGTGAAACTAAAAAATGCATCAATTTTCTTTTGTGGTAAACTGAGTTTCATCCTGTTTTGACACCTCTTTATTTTCTCCCGAGCGCCTCCAGTGCTTTTGCGTATATTTTTCACTGATCCTACATGTACAACTACTATAATTACCTCGAACCTTGTGCATTAAATGCTGAGTTTCAGCATTTCATACCCGGATTGAATAAAACTTCCTTGCTTTGCGGATAAGGGGTGAAAGGAGCCCCAAAGAGAGGGTGAAGACAGGGTGACTTTAAGGAAAACTCTAACATAATCAAGTAAACATGATCAGGTTTTTATGTTCTTGAATTGGACTTTTGACTACCTTAGTACACAATAAGCTTTGGCAATGGTTAAATTATTTTTAATTCCATCGAACTTTTGGATAATTCTGTCCACTTATACACCCCCCTCATTTGGCCCTCTATTATTGTTACTACATCCAAGTAAAGTGTTGATTATTTTGTCATCCTACGCATAAGCATGAAAAATTGGATATTATAAAGTGAGAAATTATTTAAGATCCACCACTTGTGCTAATCATTATGATTGACCAATTAAAACTAATCATATTTATATGGCCCTTTTCAAGTTGTTGTCTCATGTGTATATTTACAGGTCCAAATTCAATTTCATATTATTTAAAACATCTTCACCTCATAACAATAAATATATCTTAATACTAAATTAGTTTAGTGAATTTAATGTTCACCCATTTTGACTCATAAACATCAAAGAGTTCACATAAAAGAACTAAAAGGTTATTTAAGTCTATTCATCGGGGTCAGTATTGTCGACTAATCCACAATAATCACTTTTTCAAAAATGTGTTCGTGGTGGTCACAATATCATGGTCATATTTAGTGCACAATAAGGGGCTTTCACACCATTCTATTGTAAAATTTAATATAACAATGTTTATTATTGTGGGTTTCACAAAAAAATTGGATCACTATTTATCAATAATAGTTATGTGTTTTTTTTTTCCATAGGTTTGTATTATTTAAACATGAATGTTGTGTGTTTAAAATATTATGAAACACATAAATAAGCTGCAAAATTAAACTATGAAAAATTTCAATATGTGTTTTCAATATATGAACCTATGAAAAAACAAATTTTACATGACTATTATTGTCAAATTATGGCCTGGAACATTTGTGATGGGGTGAAGATGTTGTATTTCATCCATTTTATTCTAAACATGTTCATTTTAAATCGTCACATTGGAGATATTTTAAATGTTTCTAAGTCGTAGATCTAAGGGTAATATAAAAATGAAATTTCAACTATTAATAACATTTTTGGGGTGCGATCACAATCAAGTGAGCCAATGATAACAAAGACTCAAGGACTATAGTCGTTTTTTTGGTCATTTTCATTTTTTCATAATAAGGATTTTTTGGATGAAATCTTTTGCAATATGTTATTAAAATACATATAATTTCCTCAATACATCACATTTTTTGTATTAACTTTTGATGAATAACTAATTTTTTTCTAAAAGTGAATAAATTCTACCAAATTTTGCATTTCGTTTTGAAAAATTATCCTAATTTCAAATTGTATGAAAAAATGCTAATTATTTTATTATTTGTTTCCTTGTATCATAAAATAAAAATTTTCTTTAAATGTCATGTACATTACACCCCATTTACATGTGGTAAAAAGTTGTTGAAATTTTAAAATTTTGTTCAACATATTTTTAATTTTTGAAAATTTCAAATTGTGAGTGTTTTTTAAATTTTGGGTAATCAATTCACATCAAAATTTCATTATTAAGAAATTATTTAGCTTATTAATTTACAAAATTGATTGCTTTTGATGCAATTGTTGTTCAAGTTGAAAGGTCATTTATTAAAACCAAAACCCAATTTTTTTTTTAAATTTTTATTTTGAGTTCTTCAATATTCATATTAGTCATTTAGCACAACTTCCCATGATTACCATGGCATTAAAGTGGCACCGCAAAAAACATATCTAAAAAAATTACAATTTTGAAATTTTTTTGGCAATCATTCGACATGGTTTTTGACTCGTTTGATTGTGACTGCACCATCTGATAAAATTAAAACTACCAATGTAATAGAGTATGAGTTTAATAAACATCAAACATTACATAAAAAAATACATGTTGGAGAAGGTGTGATGCTATAAAGTTCAAAAATGAAATTATGAAAATGATTTGGTTATTTATTAGGTTTGAAATGAGGGAATACACATGTAGATTAAGGTGGCAACATGTCACAAGTCATTTTTAATTCTAATGACAACTATTGTTGAAAAAGGACATTGTTATTGACATGAACAAAAACTTTTGGAAGGAGAGGTTGTTGGTTAAACAAAAACATTGGAACAAAAAACGAAATTATGAAAATCCAATCTATTTGTCATGCGTTACAATATCAATACTTACAACTATTGTTATCCACACACACATAAATTAATGACATAACATCCCCTAAATGACACATTGCCTCCAAACCAAAATATGACTAATTTACAAACAAATAGGAATCCAAACTCAACACATGAAAAAAAACAAATACACAAAATAATGTGCAAACATAAACTTACATAAACACATAAAACTATAAGAAATAGCCTTTTGTGTTTTGGAATTTCAAATCACCAAAAATGATTTGAAAACACACAACTTGGGATTATATCCCAAACACGAAATATCTTCAACCCAATTCACACCTAAACTAATTTCAAACTAACACACAATTAGTTACACTAACCTAGTTTAAGACTAACTTAATTATGACTTAACTAAACAATAAAACTAAAACTATTACACTTTGAATATGGTGGTAAGGCAACAATAGAAGTTGAAATGAGGCCAATGTTGTTAAACAAAATGGAAAGAAAAAATTGTCAATGGGTTAAATCCCATATTACTGAAAGACTTGAGACTTAAATGACATTCCATTATTTTTTTAAATCCAAAAATCAAATGATACATAGTAAAGATTTCAATGATGATGATCCATCAAAGTTAGCATCTTTTTGGATGATGTCCAAATTGGAATTTGCTTAGTTGATTCTTAAGGCAAAAGGAATGGAAAAGTGCCATTTTGGATTTTTTTCCTTTTAAAATTTATTTTTCAACACCATATTCATGACCAAATTTCCAATACATTATGGTCGAATTTGTATCCCATTTTTCTTCAATTGAATTTGAATGTAATCATAATTGAATTCAATTTAAGGAAATTTCAATTGCATTCAATGTACATGCTAAATTTCATCAAACATTGAAATTAATGACCATAAGTTAGAAATTGTTGTGGGATGGATGATCTTTAATGATTCCATTGGAATAATGACACAAAGCGGATGTGCAATAGTTTGATTTAACCTTTGGTTTGATCAAACATGTTATTTATTTATATGCCTATTAGGTTCTCAATTTTTATTTGTGTTTAACCTATTCATGTTCCATTTTTTCATGATTTTTTCATTCTTTGATCATTTATTTAAACACCAATTAAACCTACAAATATTCATTATCATTATTAGTGGGCCCCTTGCACCTAACTTCCTATAATGTCACCCATCCCAATATTATTCCCTTTGAAGTGGGCTCATTTAAAAGTTATTTGTTATAAAAATTATTAATTAAAAAATTCCAAAAATGAAAATCATTTTAAATTCAATAGTTTTGCTTTCTTGGTTTGAAAATTGGGAAATAACAAATGTCCATTTCGCCTCATTCAAGGTTTTCTAACTACACCAAAAGTGGTAGGATGGCATGGTCACATCCAAACAAACAAGTACATATCTTAAATATATAGATTCTCATGCATCTATATACTGTAATCCTTTCTATTTTATGTAAATTTTAATTTTTATGATTTCAATTATTTTGAATTTGATTAAAACTATGTGAAGTTATAACATGTGATTTGGTTAATCATATACCATCTAGTTGCTTGCAAAATTTTCTTTTTTCTTTTCTTTTTTGGTTATTGCAAAAAAAATTCAAGAGGACTATTTTTTATTGAAATTTTAATTTTTTTTCCTCTTTTGGTGTTTTTTCATATTATTTTTTTGGACTACCAGTTGGAATTCAAAAGGCATGTATAAGAACAAATGATGATATTCAAATTTTTTTAATCTAGTTTCTTGCCTTTTTATAAATAACTTTTTTTATGCATCCTTTCAAACCAATTTTTTGCACATTAGTATGAGTCTTGGCAATCAACAAAACTCCCAATGCACATGGTTTCACTAAATCACTACCTTGATGATGAACCAAAAATTCATATGATATAAGAATTTCTAAGTTGTATGATAAAAATGGGGAGATTAAGTTGGCTAATTCAATCACTTTAACAACCACAACCTCCAAAACTACATGATTTCATTCCTTCCATTACACCAATGACTAATAACATGAACCAATTTCACCAAAAACACAACCCAAACTTCACCAAAAACCTTAAAATGAATAGATGAATAGAAAAGAAGAATCCTATGTTTCCTAACAATTGTGACCAAACGTTTTCAACTTTTAGGCTACTTACCTCCTAGTATGAAGTACATGATTCTAACAAATAAAACTAGAATAATGTCATTACCCAACCCTTCCCTTGATGATGTATAACCATTAATGCCATTAGAAGTGGGATGCATGTGGTTCCCTTAGATGTTACACTTAAGAAAGGGGGAAAAACATCATCATCATGATTCTAGATGTTTGATTAAATTTATATTCCAATTTTTCTTTGTTGTTTCATTTTTTTTCATCACCATGTTAACTTTTTTCAATTTTTCATGATCATATTGAATTACAATTGTTCCAATTTCTTTTTGAATGTTATTTCAATTCACCATGTTCTATCGAATTGTTGTCTCTATTTCATATTGAATTGTTGTTTCAATCTATCATTAAATTGATGTTTCAATTCCCACATAAAAAACACAAACACAATTCAAAAACTTTATAACATAAATATTACACACATGAAAGGGCACATAACATGTGTGGCTTTTGGTGTCCATATTGAGGGGTAGACATTAGATAATTAAGCTTGAAATAGATAAGTAAGAACAATACAAATAGATAGATAGGTAGACAACATTTGTAATAAAATTATATACATTATGAATGTAATGAAGGTTCAAAAATTGAGCAAAATCTCCCCTCTCTTCTTTTTATTTTTTAGTTTTTTCCTTGTATGCGCTTGGATATGGTTCCCATAGTTCATCAATATGCCTGTTAGATGTCCATGTAAGTGCATAAGGGAAAGAGGTTAAGTAGATACACTTGAAAGAGTTAATTTATTAAATTGTTATGATATAAATGACATGAAAATGCAGATGTCAACTTGCCTTTTCATATCCATGGAAGGGCATAGAAGAAAGGAATGAGGCCTTGGAAGAGGTAAGTATGAATGACACAAACCTATAAACATCAATATTTTTATTATATAGATTTGAATTAATTTTAGGAAATTTTATTTGATTTAATCAAATTTGAACTCATTTCAAGTTACGTGCAATGTAATTCAATATTTTCATTCAAATGGAACACAATTTTCACAAAATCAATTTCGTTTTTTCCATTGGTTTATTATCATTGGTAGTGTATAACAATGTAAAGCCCAAGTTTAAAGTTTGGGTACTTAGTAGTATGTTTTTAAATGTCCATTTTCGTAAGAATTAGAAGAAATTGACACATTGGATTGTTTAGAAAAATGGTTATTCAATGTGGTTCATTTGTTTAATATGACAACATGGTGTTGAGTGTTATGGAGCATTATGGCTTGGAAATTAACCTCTTGATTTTTTGTGGCATTCTTTAATCTTATAGGTCTACAATAAGGACAATATCTAAGAAAAATATATAATAAATTCATGGCAACCAATGTAATCTATTTAGTAAAACGTTTGTTGTAAACTTTACACAAGTGGAAAATTAGAAACTTTTCAACTTATAATGTGTGATTACAAGCAAGCCTATAATATCATGTTTTACCTCTTCATCTACCCATCTTGTGCAATTCATAGGATGACATTTTTGACATGTCTAGTTGTCAAACAAAGAACGTAAAATTTAGAGTCCAAATTCTTGGATCCATGGATTTATTCATGAATTAATAATGATAGTATTTTTTCCCAATAAGCTATTGGGTTGAGATCACAACTAAGAATAAAATTACAAAGAAATATCAAGTTTATAATTTATAGTTGAAGTCGATGCATCCATAACATTTTAATTTAATTAGTTATGGAACTACCTAGGGTTGTTAATTACTCAAGAATGTGTAAGAATTTTGTAATATTAGAAGTCAAGATGAAATATAATAGGTCTACTTCATAATATCATCGGTGTTTTTCAAACACAACAATTGGTGTTCTAAATTACATGTTGAATACACAAGAGTTGTGCAACAAAGCACTCCATCATGGAAAGGCATTGTGAAATGTCAACCCAAGGATGTTATGAAAACTCAATAACAAGGTCATTGTAAATTCTTATTTGATGTTTGCTTGTGTATTCTCTTCATATCAAATACCAAAGACTATATATGAACATAAAACTTTGTTTAAATTCAACCAATTGAATTTATCAAAGTATTAGACGAAAAATAGAAAAATGTTTTTATTAATTTTAATAACAATTGATTACTCATTCTTGCTCCATAAGTAAGATGGTCAAATTGCCATTCAAATGAATGTTAAATGACTTACCAAAGTTAAATCACAAACCAACATGTGTAGTTCCTACATGTGTGGAAATATCATGTACAAAAATGCCACAAATGATTTCAAATTTTAATCACAAGATTTTTCTTCTTCCATATTTATATGATGGAATTTCAATGTTTGTTGAATGGTTTGTAGCTTGCTAGCAACTGAAATAGAGGCCAACATATGTCCTATTTGTTTTGAATTCATGAAATCTCCAAAATATGCGCCCATTCTTCTATCACCTTGTGGCCATACATTTTGTTGCCAGGTCTTGACTCTAAACACAAGTTGCAAGTGATTGAATTAATAATATGTTAAATTATGGGTACATTGAAATTCTCACATGCTTAATATATGTTTTAACATGAATTGAAGAAAAATAATATTTATAAAATTTAATGCAAATTTTTAATGATGATGATAGATAAATTATGATGTTTTGTGATGAATGTTATGTCTACTAGTGTGTGACTATGCATATAACAACACACCAAAAGAATACCTCCAACAATGGAAACCCTATTGATGTGGCCCGTTGTCCATGTTGTTGACAAGATATATTATCTCAATCCTTGAACATTTCTTTGCAAACAATGATCACCAATATGATTACTTTAAAAAACAAGTTGCAAAAGGTTGAACAAAAGAACGTACAATTTTCAAATAAGCTTTATGAAACACAAATGCGATGCAATATTTTGCAAGAAGAATTTTTGAAATGTACTGAATTCAAACAAGTAAGATATTATTTATTATGTTTTAGTTTCATATCATTTCTAAATTTGATATTGTTGGAAATATGATATTTGTAATCTATTAATGAATTTTATCACTACATAAACAATACTAATCCTTTCAATTTTAGTAAAATGTAATATAATAAAGTCACAAAAATAATCATCTCTTCAAAGTGATTATATTTTTTAATATGAATATCTATAGTCTAATATTATAATGTGTATCTAATAATAGTTCACACCCTTATGCACAATATCATGATATGGTATAGAAGCTAGAGAAAGATATCACAACAATTGATATTGTGATTCAACAATTACATTGCCATCAAAAGGATATCATGGAGAGGTTTTAATTGGTGAGTTATTTTGATGTACCATTTTGGAACTTTGAAACTCGAGATGTCCATGACATTGTGCACAATTACAAAATCATATACACATTGGTGATTATTGATATAAGGATTTGACACCAGCTAAGATTGGAGAATGAAAATGTGTTACAAAAACTAAAAGACAATGAGGCAATGCAAAGTTCATTACAAAAATTCCATTCCAAAATGATGGCTAAAACCTATCTCATTGAAGCTTCTATTATTTCTTTACAAAAGGTAAGTGCATTTCCATATTTCAATCCACTTTATACATATGATAAGATTATTTCATTCATTTAACAATTATTTATAAATTCAAAGATCAATAGCTCCTTCCTCACAAATTAAAATGTATTCATTAGGATATAATTAATTGAACATTTAAATTCAAGGTTTTTGTTGTGGAAATTTTTTGCCACTTGGTGACAAAAGAATTAGAAAATTTTAGAAATTTTCTTTTTTTAGTGAAAGTCCAACTAATTTTGCTAAAAAAAGAAAAACAACATGAAAGTTTCAAAACCACAAAATAAAACATTATTTAGATTTGAACCCAAAAAAAGAAACATCTAGTTTTCCATTGAAGTGATTAAGTGCATAATCATGCTTAATGCACCTTAATTCACTAAATTTTTATGTGTGATTTTCTAACTTCATTATGATGACAACACAATTGTCCAAACCTACCCCAAGGTATCTTAGTGACATGAACCCACAACCATTTCTAAAGCAACTATGACTTTCAACTACTTGGCTATTAATGGCCATTGATTGACGACGATGACATAATATTTATAATAATGTCATGAATGTACACAAAACATAAACTAAAATTTTGTGAAGAAATAGTAACCTTCAATTCTAGTTGTGTCAATGATTATAAAAAAAAAAATCAATATGCAAATTGGTTTTGTAAAGCTAAGTTCGTTAAACATTTTGATTTATTTGATGCACAATTGGACATTGCCAAATTCAATTGCAAAACTAAGGAATTTGGATCTCCATGAACAACAAACACCTCTTGATTTATTTTAATTAGGAACCATGATGAATTAACTGTCAAATCTTTTTTTGTGATTTACTATCCTAACATGTCTCAAGCCTTCCATTCATTTAACCAATCTTAGTAAGTCTTGAGGAATTTATATTTGCATGAACCAAGGTTCCCCCTTTCATTGAAACTCATCTTCACCTTAACACCATTAGATTTTATTTGGCCTCTAGTATCCAAATATGCACCAAACTATGGTCATTAAATAAATTGAAGTGTACCATGATAAGTATCATTCATCCAAAATCACAATTGTAAATAGTGGAACTTACACATGTTTTTCAATATTCATGTTCACCTTGAGCCATGATGACTCCCATTCAACAAAGATCTAAATCCAACGAATTTCCTTATTATGCCACAAAACTTAACATCACAAGGCCAAGGGGATGGTTGAAATAATTTGTTTGTATTTGCATGGTCACAAATTTAGAATATCATTAATTTAAATCCTCCTTGAATTGTAAGTAAAAAATTCATGGTGAAAATGTAATAACAATTTAAAATTTATTTAACATATTGTGCATGGCCTATTATTTTGTAAATTCTAATTCCTTGACAATTGAGACCACTTTCAAGCCCATTTTAAATTCTTGTTTGAAAATTGAGGGTAATTTGTAATATATATATATATATATATATATATATATATATATATATATATATATATATATATATATATATATTTAAACACACATATATATAACATTTATATATTTTTATTTTTTTTTAATTTATCTATAGTATTTTATATTTTTTTTTTTAATAATAGAGTAATTTATAATATATATATATATATATATATATATATATATATATATATATATATATATATATATATATATATCCTAGCACACATAGCTAAATTTCACATATCTTTATTTTATTAAAATTTATGTGTCCAAATGGTTTTTAAAAAAACTAGTTTCAAACATGATCTTTCATTCATGACCATTCCATTAGTTTAAATGTCACTAATCTTTATTGTTCAGGATTATGACAAGCTAAGTATGTTTTCTCAATATTATGAATGTGATGGTGCACATGTTTGATATGTATTATCACTCCAAATTTGTTGGAAACATATCTTTATCAACAAGTACAAGCTTATATATTTGAAATGATTTCACAAGTTGAATAAATTATTATGAATATTCAAAAGTTTCAAGTGTTGATTATGTTTGTGCAAGTCTAAGAGATTCAATATAGATCAATATATAAACTTTGTGCTAGTGAATAATGGTTGGAAAGGATGTCAATGGCATTCACATCAATGTAAACAAGGCCATAACCATTATATCTAAAACAATAGGTGTACGACTTTCTAGTTTCAAAAATAATTGTTGCATGCAATTAGTTGATTTGAATCAATAAACATATGCAAAACCAAATAGAAATTGAACAAAAATGGATAGCTAATTATGACAATAAACACATTGTACCCATTCTTATATTTCAACCTCCAAGTAAAGGACAAGCAACCTACACCATTCATTTATCAATCCAACTTATGGAACCCCAAAATGAAAACATGGTTTAAAGTTTGATGAAAAAACATGAACATAATGCCAAAATAGCTCCATAATCAAAATTTCTTGAAATAAAAAAATTTCAATCTGACATCAATTGAAACAATTTTAATACTTTTATTCTGTGATCACAAAACTTGCACATAACTAACTTCAATATAAAATCACTTTACTATTGGAAACATAATTGAAACAAAAATCCCCACTTGTCATTTACTTGCAACAATTCAAATTGTACATTTAAGTTCTAATTATATCCAACTACATCACATGAGCACTCTAGCTATTGAAATAGACTTGCAAAACAAAGATCTCAATGTGTCCAAGGGGGACACTAAGTGTTAAAATTCTTTACTACATGTGTTAAACAAGAATGTTTTGGGGGAATTAGACGAGAGAATTTTTTTTGTTGCCCTATTATTATTTTTTACTGTGCACGCATTTTAGCCACCTTATTTAATTATATATGTTTTTCATTCAATTTCAATACCATATATTCATTTGAACTTTTATTTTTGGTAATCTTGGAATTTAAAAAAATCAATATTACTCTTTAAAAGGTGGATCATTTGCATAGTCAATTGGGGCATGCAAAAGTAATTATGTTAATGCCTTTTTAAATCTGTTTTGCTATAAGCAAGGTTAGCAAATTTTGAACCAACGGAGTTTCCATTAAAACTTAGACATATGAAATTATGGGGGTTGATTAGAAAATTGATTTAAAAACTAAAATTTTAGTATAAACTTTGGTTATTAATTCATCTACTAACTTGCTGATTGAAGATATTGAACTTACTAATCTATTTATTGAATGTACTAACATCTAATAAGTTTTAAATGTTTTTTAATACATATCTTAAATTATATATATGTATAAATACTTTGGATTTGTGTGTGTGCGTGTATAAACATAAACTTATTCTAAAATTAATTAAATTATAAGTTTACTCAACAACCTATATATGGGACTATATTTTTAATTTCATATTTTGTAATTTCAAAGAAGAGTATCCCCTTTGAGCCAATGCATCATTTATCTCAATATTAATGTGTATATGTAGTAGCTTATGTGTAAGTTAAAGGTGAAGTTTTGATATGTAGAAGAATTATCAAGAATTGCACTTGAAATGTTAATAGGGTTGAGAAATTGTTGATAGCGCACAAAAGTAGATAAGGTGTTAAAAGTTCCACATTAGACACAATGTCAATTTAGAAAATTGTTGACATCAACCAAGATGCCAACATGGTAAAGGAATTAAGGACTATGACATGTGATAATGGGGGATGATTTCTACCTCAAGCGTTTGAATAGAGTTTCTCCACTTTTTAAGCATTTTGTGAAGGTGACTTTTGGAAGCAAAAAGGGGTGTTAAGGTGATGGTGATGGAGATCCTTTATAAGCAACAAGGGGAGGTGTCACAATAGGATGATAGGAGGGTGTTTGAACTTCTTGAAGTGGGGGTTTCTTCATGCTAACAAACAAACATTAAAGATTGAAAAAAAGGATAGAATAGAGAGGAACAAGGAATACAAATTTATAAATTGTGGGTGTTATTTTTTTAATGGAGAGAAAGGAAAAATAAGAGGAGAACAACTTCATGTGAATATATTTGAATGGTTCTTTCAAAAAAATTCCATTTTTATTTTTGTGATTTTGAAGGGGAAAATATAAAGGGAAGGAAAATAAAAAGAAAAATTCAAGTTATAAATCTTGTTTAGGTTCTTAAAGGGGTTGAACCTCTTTGTAATTTGAAGTTCCCTTTATTACAAGAAGTTATGGGGCAAGGGATACTAGGTTTTAGTAGTTGTAGAACTTGAAATTAAGGGTCTAGAAGCTACAAATGTGGAACAAATATGAACTAGAACACAATTGTGAATTTTGTGGAATTTGATTTGTGTTTTGTCCCATTATATAGGTTTTCTTAGTTGTTCATTAAGAAAGTGCATGTTTTTCAATCATGTTGTCCACAAACAAATTATAGACAACATATAGTAATCCAAAGATCCATGGTGATAACTTCCATTAATGATTTTGCATATAATCTAAGAAGGTCAAATATAACATAACCTAAAATTTAAGCAATTGTTAAATCTAAGCTTGAAATTCAAGTGCAACATATAATAACATAATTGATCACATTATCCACATTTATATTAATGGACCTTTGTGCTGGCCCAACTACAACTATCTTCAAGGCTTTAAGGGACACAACTTTCCAAAAACCTTTTCAAGACTCTAAGAAATTGATTTTGGAAAAAAACTCAATCATCAAAAAATCAATTTTGTAGATTTTAATTAATTTTTAATTATGAAAATCATTATAAATTCAATAACTTTTAATTGTGAAACAACAAATGTGCACACCATCTCATTGAGGGCTTTTTGATGGTACCAAAATCACAAGGGGCCCCATGGTTTGGGATGGTTAAAGTGTGATCACAAAACAAAACAAGCACTAATATTAATATGTAAATTTGGTTGGTGAGGAGACTATAATAAGCATTAAAAAAACATCTTTTCAAAGACTATCAACCTCTAAAGTGATCACTTTTTACTTGTTGTAATAAAGATGTAGTATTGCCTACTTGCTCAACATTTTGGTTAACCAAAACAATTTTTGAGATAGTTGATTCAACGATCATTATTACAATAGGTTGTGCAATTGTCGGTAACATTTAGCATGTCTTGGTGATGAATCAAATACATCACCACATATGTAAAATTTAAACTAAGTATATATTTGATATCTTGACAAATTACAAAATTCATGATCAAGTTAAAACATGTAAGTTTTTAGAGAAATTTTTTAAAAAACTTGTCCAATGAAATATGAAATCCAAAGGATGTTCCCAATTTTTTTATCATAATAACTTTAAACAAATCTATTTTTTTGGGCAATATTCTTGTTTATATTTTGTAGGATTAATTACACTACTTATTTGAATATAATATTCAATAAATGGATGGTCATATGATAAACACTTTCATTAAAATAAATTTTCATCATGGATTTCATTTTTTTGATGTTAAGATATAGATAAGGTGGCAATCAACATTGTTTGTTTGTTTGTTTTTGTTTTGGATGAAATTTTGCTAATTGGTGAAAAAAAAGTTGCAACTTTACAAAGGAGTTTTTGGGATAAAAGCCTTCAATTTGCCACATCTAAAGGAAAAAAAGTTGAAATCATAATATTTAGAGTACATGTCAATAGTAGTAGAGTTTTTTTTTAAATCTTAGTTTTTTCTAATTTGCTCTTGTAAAGGATTACCAATCCACCTACCTCATGAAATTGAAAGAAAAAAACCCATGGCAATGGATAAGTTATGATTAAAATGTGATGAAACTTAAATAATAATGAAAACATTATCTACGTGACATCTATGTGTTAATTATTAGTATTGTGTGGTTTTACCTTTTAAGAAAACCTCTTGTCCCAATTTTCACAATGTAAAATTTATTTGGAGGTTCTTTAGATAAAGGTTTGAGATTGGTTCTTCCAATTACTAAACCTTTTGGTTTTAGTTATAGCACAAATTTTCAAATTCAAGAATCTTTGAGCTTAAATTCAAAAACCAAGTTCAATTTTGTGTACATAGTACACATTCCCCAATGCTAGACATTGTATGGGCACAAAGTTTTCCAACATTCCAATGCTTTGATCAGCAGTGGAATAGGCATGGATTCTAATGCTCATTAAAGTATTAAAAGACTTATTGTTGGACCCAAATTATTTAAGAAAGAGGAAAGACAACATAGACAAATATCAGGTAGGTACTTGTACAAGGTTGAAATTTCCTCAACACATATGATAGATTGGATTCATGGATTGATGTTGCAACACAAAAGAAAACACACATACAAGCTAGATATCCAAATCTGACAACAAATGTTTTTTGGCACAATGGTGGAGGAGGACTACAACAAGAACAACAACATCAATAGGTAACAAAATAACAAAGGTGATGAGTGTAAGGGAAGGGAGTTTTGTGTTTTTTTGCTTTTGTTTTGTGGTGGTTCATTTTTTATGTTTTTCCAAGCCTAGAAGTTTTCTTTCTTTGAGAGAAGAAAAGAATTTAGTTATAAACTACAAATAAAGCACAACAAAAGGTTTTTGCCATGAAAAGAGAGATTCAACCATGGTCCTAATTATGCTTAGGTTCAACCATATTTCTAGAAAGATAACATAGGAAGAAAAATAAATAAAAATCACAAAGTGTGTTATAGGTGTGAACATCACACACATAGTGGCTAATCATTGACCAATCATACATTTCTAAGGTTTTCTTTTAAACAAAGGATTGAATTTAGGGTGTTTTTTGTTGTTGGGGTTGGGTGCTACTTTAATTGGATAGTCCAACGAATAAAAGTCTAAAAAGTTTTGGGCCCTTAATCCTTTCACAATAGTTTTCAAAAGTGTATAGGTTGTGTTGAACCCAATAGAGTAATGACAATGGTGTCCAAGGTTATGGAAAAATTAGGGTTCAATGATCTTAGAAATAAAACTTGTTTTTTTGCACTGGTTTTTTATTTTTTTCCTTTTGATTCACTTAATTTTGTGTGGTTGGCCTTGTAGGTTTAAGATTGCCATGTTGTAATAAATATTTTTAAGAAAATGGGGCTTATTCATAATTATGTTTTTAATAAACCTCTTTCTTCATGGGCACAAAATGTCCCATGTCTTTTAGTTCATCACATATCATTAAATTTCATATTGTACATTGCTCATTTGTTTTTTCACACACCACCACAAACCCATTTTTCACCCCCTTTCCTATGTAAACCACACACCACCCATAAGCTCCCCCAATTAACCTCTAACCTTTCATGTGAACGTGGGGTCCCAACCCAACACTTTCATAATCCCCTAAATAATGCACATGTAAGACGTTAACCCCTTTCCATTTTATCAGCCCCTATAAATGTTCATGATTAGACCCCCCAACTTACCCGCATTTCCCAACACACCTACAACTTCCATTTAAAGCCTTTTCCCCCACACGTGGGTGTTAATTTACCTTTCAAGGGTTAGCCTGTCACCATCATTTTGATCAAACATTTAATTCATTTAATCCAAATTAATTAGGTTTCAACATTGAGTGTTTTCGGGTCCTTTCATTTAGGCTTTTGTCATCCTTGATTTTATAGCTACATCCTTATCATTTTTTAACACAATGTATAAGTGGCATTTTGTTTTCCTAGATGTAGGATAAATTAACACATTACCCCTATGATGTGGTTACTTGGCATTTGTTCTTTTTGTTACCCCAATGGTGTTTTGTTTTTGCCCTTTTGAAGGGGGCCCCTGAACATAGGGAAATGAAAATTTGATTCAAATTTTATTAGTAGGTAACTGGCAAAAAACTTGTAGGAACAATTTTTCCTATGAGCCCAAGCTTTGGTGACAAGTTTAAACTTAGTGTTTTTTCCTTAACATGATCCTCTAACTCATAAACATTTTATTTGTAGTTTTGGACATGAAAGGGAATACTATGTTAACACCATTTTCTTTTACACCCATGTCTTCCGACATCGTCTCAACTTTCATCGATATACATCTTGAATTATATGATTTTTTATCATTTTTCTTGGAAGATTACGAATTAGATTAGGACTTTGAATTTGTGATTGATTTCAAGCTAGCATTCCAATGCATACCAAATTTATTTGCAAGTGGTCCTTCTAGGATAATTTTTGAATACTTTCGAAATTGTTTTCACCTAAAAGATTCCACCAATGGATTCTCACAATTATTTTAACTTTATTTTCATATCACACAACATCACATTCCACGTCAAATTGCAAATGTCCTTGGGGTGGCCCACCTCTTAACCATGATTAAGCTTTTAGGTGGAATATGTTCCATTGTTATAAGGGAAATGTTGTTTCAATTTACAAGTTGTGCTTTAAGCCTCCAATTTCACAATGCCTTTGCAACACATTTTTCCTTGAACCAATTTAAAATAGCAACCATGTGAAATAACAATCCATAATATGAAATGCACCTTAGACTTTCACTCAAATGAAGTTGTTTTCCAGTTGAACATGGCAAATGCCTTCAATATGATGTCAAAAGAAGTCATATTTAAAAACTTTTTGTAACCAACGTGAACATCATACAACTCATCCCCTTTGTTTATGCATTCAATGCATTTGAATTTTTCTTATTTTATAATCATTGTAATCATGATGGTGATGACATGATCATCCCATCTACCATAGGATTCACACCATCAATTGGCCATATGGATAAAGCTTGATGGATCAAATTATGTTCCTAAATGAAGTTAAGAACACATCATATGGATGAAACAAATTACACAGATACAATTAAACAATATGTATAAAACTAAATTTCAAGCATAGAGTTAACCAAAAGGGTAAACTAATCCTCCCATTGTTTGATGCAATACCAATAAAATGTCAAGTACCCAACATTGTTTGGTTTGCATTCTTTTCCCAAAAGTAAGCAAAAGGGCTGTGTTGTGTAAGTCAGGCATAGGATTCTCCTCACTCTTGGGATTACTAATAATATTCCTCCTAAGAAGAGGAGGGATATTATGCATATTCCCAAGGGTAAGAAGAATTTTATGCCTGAGTGTAAGATTCCTATAAGTAAAAGTGTCAGATCCCTCTCCCTCATAAAGAGTAGGCGTAAGGACCATGCTCTTGTAAGCCTCAAGATTGAGGTACCTTCAGCTTCATGATAACTTTGACCTAAAGGGGAACATTCTCAAATTGTGGGGCTCGGACTTGCCTGCACTGTCTGAGCGCCCCCCCCCTTCCCCAAACTCCACCTATTTGATTGTGTTTTTTCAGCTGGTCCACGAGTAAATGATTGAGACACAAAATCATCATTTGCAAGCATGACATTTCTTCCCTCTTGAATATGAAACATCATAAATCCACAATCACATGCATGCCAGAACTCAACTTGTCACTAGAGTAGTAATTACCCATGACGACAATGAATCCCTAATGGGGCAATCAAATTGCCAACACCTTTTGGGGTTAAGAAAAGCATTTTTCAGAAATCAAAAACTGTAATTCACCATTTAACTCTGCATCTATCCTCCACACACAACTGCAGGCTAGATGCAAACAGTTGGTAACAACTTCTGTCTTCAACATTCATCTTATGTTCTACCAACAACAAAAATCCCGGGACTGAATCTCAATATCTACCCAAAACATTCTCGAATTTTTTTCGCAGAGAGGCTCTTCTTAGAATTACAAATCAGTTGACCTGGACCCCTGCTTCTGATCTAAGTTACTACCAGCAAATATTTTCCAGGCAATCACAAAACCAGTAAAGAATCCCAAGCTCCCATCAGATGATACACACTAACCTCTCGATCTTCTCCTTTGCTGATCAAAGTAAACAATCTTCCTTCTATCCACTTTCTCCATATCACCTAATTTCAAGGCCAAGCATGGATGAAGAATCCTTTGGAACGAAGGCCAGCAATAAGTTGGGTGGCCTGTTCCCGTGTGTGGTCAAATTTACCCCAATGATACTGCAGCATTGAGGGGTGCTTGTAGTGAATTTCCACAAACATCTCATCGATGATTTCTGCCATCTCCGGATCATCCATCCATCTCTTCAAAATTGGCCATTCTGCTCCCTCTATATCCATCTTGACCACAACTGTATCAGATGCCCTGAGCATAAGGTCCTCCTTAATGAAGCGGGTTATGTTAATCGACTCAGTAGCTGTGTCATCAATATCTGCAACAAAGTAGTTGTATGATGTCATGCGATTAAGCATCCATGCTGGAATACCTGGCACCTCATTCACCCGGATTGCCCATGGGTTTTCTGGCTTCCAGTTAGCACTCTCATTGAAGCCTGTTTCTGGAATCCTCAGCAAGTTCCTGTCAACTTCAAAGGCATGCACTTCAGAGAAGTCACAGGGGTACATCCGCATAAACCACATGATGCTTGTACGAAAAGAGTTGGCTCCAAGATCGAGATAAACACGCCGGCTTCTCCTATTGAGATCCACCTTACTTCCGAGAAGATAAGGAAGCACATGAGTTTTGTCTTCCACATCAGGAGCAAACCGCAGCGAGAAACCTCTTCTGAAGTTGTTTCTAGGATCCAAGCTTTCAATCAAATGCCCCTTCACTTTACACCTGGCTGGCTCTCCAATCCATTTCATCTGATTCCATGGATTCTCATCAGGATTTTGTGGCTCTGTAGTCAGATGTCCCTCAACAGATTTGCATATTGCATCCTCCTGCTCCACTTCTTCTAAATTTGGTTTCTCTTGTGCAGCATCAAGGATCAACTTCACACACTCTGAGCTTCCTGAGTGGTGGAGAAGAAAATCAAGTGTAATATAACCAAGGAGGATTGCAATCACAAAGTACAATACCCTTGGTGACACACCTCTAACACCCCCTTGGAAATCATTGAAGTAAGTCATCCTGCTCTGGGTGCTTCCCCTACCCTGCTGAATTCCAGCCCCACTAATAATATGGTTGTGACCTAAACTTTCAAAACCCCAGTGTTGGCAAATCTGCTCCCTTTTGCCATAAGTATTTCGATGTTTCCTCATCCATCAGTGATAACATAGGAGCCACATTTGCAAACTGGCTTACAAGTCTCAATTCACCAAATTGGTTGCACTATCTTCTATTGTGCAATTATGTGTCTGCACATTCCAATCCTGCTCAAAGAACACAAACAAGAAAAAATGCTTACAAATTACAACTTGCAAGGGGAGGCTGCAAGACAAATATCAATGTCATTCCAGGGAGAAACTCAACAAATACAGGTAAGATACCCAAACAAATGTTGTATCAGTCTTAGACAAACCAAAACAAACATGACAAAAAAGAGTGTAGTCATATAACCTTGTGAGTGGCAGTCTCAAAGTAGCAGACCATCACCTTTATCATGCATGGCAGAGACTAATTGCCATTACTCCCAACTGACTTCTCCAGACAGTCAAGAGTAGATAAGTGAGAATCTGCTTGAAAACTGATGCCAAACAATTCTACAGAAATATGCATCCTAAGTTTCTGTTGCATTCCTGAGAGAAATGGAAGACTCAGTCCTGGTCTCAGCTTGCACTTCAAGAAACATAACTAATCAAACAAGTCAATAGTCTCCTCATTGAAGCTGCAACAGGCTCGTCAGGAAAGCTTCGTTTCATTTTAGCATGCCTCTCTACAAGCAAACATCTAAAAGCCTCAGGCATAGAGAGGCATGGAGTGATTTTCTCCACCATGACATATCCATGAGCACACACACCACTGGTGGCTTTGAAGTTTGAGTGCCCTACATCCAACTAATAGATGGGAAAAAATACAAGTGTAAGAGTGGAGACAAACTCCCCAAAAGCTTGTTACGTAACAAAACAAAGGTGGTGTCAGTTGCACACCCGAATGAAAACAAACAGGACAAGAACAAGTGCAATCATAACCTTTTGGGTGTACCAGACTATCACCTTCACAAGGATAACAATGACTGGCTGTAGGACATCTGCAGAAGGTCATACATGACTTACTCCCATGGTGGATCTCAAGATATTCTACCACTGTTAAAGACATGAAGTATCAAGAGTTATCATCCAAATCACCAAAAACACAACACAAGAACAGTACCTCTAGAAAGACAAAATTAGTCTTTGAACATTCCAAGAGCAACCCACTGGAGAGTTAAGGTGCCCACACCACTGCTGTATGCAGGTGGTGCTTGCAACCATAAGACTTGTTCTGGATGCAAACACATTTTACTTCAACTCAAACTGAACTCAGACAACACCAGTAAAACCACAGCCCATTTCTTCCACACTGCACTTCATGTTGAACTCACTGCAGAGGTCACATGGAAAACAAGATAATGCCCACCCTAATGTCATCCTTTCTTTTGGGACAACACAAAACTTCTCATTGAGCAACAAAGCACTCTAGAAAATGTTGAGCTTCTGAAAATGGGAGTACAATCAAGCTTGCAAAGAAGGCATCATTCCACTCTTAACAATGCTCTTTGTTCATAGACTAGCAAGAGTTGAATCCTTCAAATAGAATTCCTAAAAATCTAGAACATTGCCAATAGAACAATTTTCCAATTCAACTCACAAGGAAAGACAGTCTTGATCAGACATAGCATTCTGATCCACAAGTCTCCCATGTAGAGTACCAGAATTTTATTTATTTTTGTTTTTCCAGTGCAGCAGTAGTCTGTTTCAAATTCACTAGATGGATAGTCAGGCAGATCCTAAATCAACACAGTCCACATCCATTTCTCCCCTACAAACTCATTGCACGACAAAATGGAGTGAGACGCGGAGATCATGAACTGTGCACTAGCATCAAACTCGGTGAAAATGACAAGGAAAAAAGGTTTCCAAAAACGCAAATGCAAATGCTAGTGGTAATAAGTAAACCGGCGCGTGAGAAGCAGCCCGTCCCCGCAGCATTGCATCTCATCTCGCGACAACATGAGAAAGCTTTCAGAGAGGCACGCGACTCTCTGACAGTCATATCATCTTCCACTTTACTGAAACCTGATAGATCACGTCCCTTTTTGAATTTCATACAAAAGAAAAAAGAAGCAGAAAGCAGAGTTGTCTGGCTCCAAAACACATTTCCACATCAGCCACTCCAAATGCCACCAAACAAAAAATACAGAAAAACAGAAATATGCCAAGAGGGACTCCACAAAGCATCAACAGCTGCTTCTGCATCGTAACGGACCCACCCGCAGACTGAAAAAAAACCGTGCAAGTGCAAGTCCATAGCAGAAGAAATCAGGCTTAAAAAAAAGAAAAAAAAAGAAGAGAGTTCGGAAACACGACCGAAAAGAGGAGAATTTTTACTTCCTAAAAATCACAAACAAAACCCTTACAAACAAGCAAACAGCAGCCGCCAAAAAACGCGGTGCACCTTGTAGATCCAGAGCTAAAAAAGAAAAAACAAAGACCGCAGGGAGATAGGGAAAAAAAAAACATAAACACAAACCTCCCAGCAGTTGTAACACGGAAGTCTATCTCCCTGTCTACAAAGAACACGCATTATCCACACGCATCTAAAACGAGAACAGAGCAGCAACATGGAGCACGAGCCAAAAAATAATATTACAAATAACAAGAAAACAAAAAGAGCTTTGCAAGGGGGGAAAAAAAAGAGAAGAAGATGAGAAGCCTGACCTGCGCATCACTTGCAGCAACAGTCACACAGCATTCAGCATCAGCAAGATCACAAGGGAGTCAGATCGTCGACAGCATCCATCAGGAGCGGCAATGACAATAAGATCGCCGATGGGCGCGGCAGCAGCTGGAAGAAGAGGAGGAGAAGGAGGAGGAGCAATGGAAGAAAGGAAGAGAGAAGAGAACACGGAGTAAAAGCGTAGTTGGTTGAGAGCAGTAACCGCGGTGGGTACTGTAACGGTGCGCGGGTATCAAGAAATTGAGCGCGGCAAGCAGCGGCGGCGTCAAGGAGCACATCCTTCTTTCTTTCTTTCTTTCTTTCTTTCTTTCTCAAGTCCTCTTTCCTTCCATCCTTCTTTCCCAAGACTTCTTTCCTTCCTTCCTTCTTTCACAAGACCTCTTTCCTTCCTTCCTTCCTTCCTTCTTTCCTTCCATCCTTCTTTCCCAAGACCTCTTTTCATTCATTCCTTCCTTCTTTCCTTCTTGCTTCGTCCTCGGAAGTTGATGAGTCTCACTGGGTTTTTAATATTTTTTAAAAAAAAATTATTTATTTATTTATTTAGTGGTTTTGAAACTTTGGCTGGCGATTTAATCCATTTTGAGGGATGTTTTTTTTTTTTTTTTTTTTTTTTTTTTT
>Ga0116229_10003828_pt1 | contig 24755 bp, 23 predicted proteins | sample S1TSphgellanicum_3_FD_87313 | JGI IMG/M metagenome (GOLD analysis project Ga0116229, IMG submission 87313) | Host-associated microbial communities from peat moss isolated from Minnesota, USA - S1T2_Fc - Sphagnum magellanicum MG | ecosystem: Host-associated > Plants > Peat moss > Unclassified... | reverse complement strand
ACACTGAGAAATGGGGCCCTCCGGCTGCTCTGAGCGCCCTTCTTTTTCTTTGGGGGATTTTCTTTCTCCGGCAAATATTTGTTTCAAGGAGTGATGAAAAATTAGAGATAATGCACACTAGCAAGGGAGGGTTTGGGTTTGTAAGGTCTCTTATAAGGTTTATAGGGTCCCTCAACCTTGGGATGAATGGATGAATGAGTGGATGCCTCCTTCCTCCATATTTTAGCCGAGATTTTATTTTAGCTCCGACTTAGTGGGTGTTCCAAGTTTGAAGTAACCTTATGACCACTTGAAATGTGCCACACTTAAAAACCGTCTGTGCCTTGCAAGCAAGGGTAACCACTAGTCATAACAAACAGAAATGGTCTCCAAAAGAGCTGTGGTTTTTCAGGCCTAACAGCATGACTGAAGTGTGTACATGCTTACATTCTTACTTGGCATCTGTGTGTTATTTGGTATGCTGTTTTGGCTTGAATTGGGAACTAATTTTAAGTAAGAGCAACTCCACCCATACCCCCTATTTGGGGCCTGTAGGAGTGTTTAACACATTCAACCAGGCTTTCTTTTTTTCCTTGGCAATCTGTAGCTAGATTTTGTCCCCCGCCACGTATGTGTGACAAGGTCATTTTGACATCTATCTCCAATAGACGTCTATGTGTCCTATTTGCCATTAAAGTAGTTGGATGAAGTTGATTGGCACCGGGCCGCATGTACAACTTCCATCCATATTGTCAAGATGAATGTCCTTGCAGCAATCCTAAACCCTAAATCATCATCCCATTGCTCCAAGAATGGAGGTTGTTTTCGTGTGTTTGATTCTAGGGTTTCCCTTTAGGTACCATTGTTGCACTCAAGCCCAAGCTACCATCGTTGCCAATTTCAATGGAGAGTGCATAGATTTCACCAAAGTCTTCATGTGTGCTTGACTACAAATCGCCATAATTAACTCAATGTCTACAAGTTGTTGGTATGTTTGTGGTTGGCGCTTTATGCATCCTTTGTGCATGTCTTGAAAGCTAAGGTGACCACTCTTATCATCTTGTCTTACATGTCTTATTCTTTTCCAATCTATAGCATTTTGCTCTTCAATTCATAACATTTTATGTTCCAGTTTCCTGGTGTTTAGGTGATTATGTCTATAACTCCTTTGTGTTTGCAACTTATTGTTTAGGCTTTGTTTTTTGTTGCATTGTTGTCTAGCAAGTTTTATTCTTCTCCAATTTATAACTTTCTACTTTCCAATCTATAACATTATGTTTTCTAACTTCCTAGTGATCAAATGATTATGTTTACAACTCCAAGTTTGTGTCCTTTTTTTATTTCTTCATTTGTTTGATTGCTCCTCTTGGACCTACAAGGTTTTATGTTCTTGGTGATGAATAAATTAGGTTTACAACTCTTTTGTGCCTACAACTTATTGTATGGGCATTGTTCCTTGTTGTGATGTAGTTTATCGTGTCTTTTTTTTTTTCAATCTATGACATTTTTCTTTTTGAATTATAGATTTTCTTTTCCAACTTCCTAATGATTAGGTGATTAGGTCTATAACTTCAATTTTGTGTCCCTTTTTTTTTTTTTTATTTTCTTGACTATTCCCCTTAAATTTACAAGATCATGTTTTCTTGGCGATTAGCAAATTAGGGACCTACAATTCCTTTTGTGTCCTTCTTCTATTTTTTCATTTGTTTGACTACTCCTCCTGGGCCTATAAGGTCATGTGTTCTCGGTAATTAGCAAATTAGGTATGCAATTCCTTTGTGTTTGCAACTCATTGTACACATTTTCTTCCCTGTTGCATTGTTATTTGACATGTTTTACTCTTCTCCAATCTTGAAGTATTTCAATTCATTTACAAATCTTATGCTCCCCACTCCTTTGCACTATATGTAAAATTCCACTATGTTTTTTGCATCTTATAGTTTTGATAGTGGGCCCAAGTTGCCACTTAATGAAACATGGCCTCCTACTTTCAAATCTTACGCAATCTAATGACTAGTTGTGGATAAGATGTAGATGTGTAAACATGCCTCAATTCTTTCTAATGCATGTTTGAAATCTTTTTTGAAATCCTTTGTAAGTCATTTGACCTTGAGCAAATTGTGGAATTAACCAAACTCACAATCTAACCCATAATGTAACTTGCCTTTGAATAAGCAAAAAAATGAGGTTGATGGAAATAAGCTAAAAAAATCACATGATAGGACATGGAAGTTTGAAATTGAGTGGGCAACCAAATTGCCATGGGTAGAGGATTTAGTGGCAAAGGGTGGGTTTATCCACACTATGAAGTGCAAGGTTTGTTCTCTTATTGAAAACAAGGAAAAATTTGTGGGTTGCAAGTGGGATACTTTAACAAAACATCAAGGGTGTAGGAGGGTGAAATAACATTAATGTGTAACACTTTTAGGCACATGTGGAAGTTCATAATAATTCAAATTAGTATTGTGAAGGTGATGTGAAGGCAAGATACTTTGAATCACACAAGTCATTTTACAAGTTATCATTAAAAATTTATTATAAAACAAAATTCAACTCTAGTTTACTTCATGGAGAACTTAAATTTGAAAGATGAGCTTCTAAATTATCACTTTTGTTAAATAAAGGACTTAATAAGAAAAAAACCATAATTCAAAGTACATAAAAAAATTTGGACATCAAAATCCTTGCAAAAAGTCTTCCTTGGTATCAATTTACCACATCATATTATTGTTGAGTCCTTTACTCACTAAAAAACATTATATGAAAGTGAATGGAGTTCATATTCATTGATTATGGATTGTTATAAGTTTTTGGGTACTCCTTTGAAAGTTCGTCATGTTATGGTGATTCAAAAACTATCCATGAATTCATACAATGTGGTTATATTATATCACATTGTAGTGTTGATTCTTTTATCATTTTAGTTGATTATATTTAATCACATGGCTAATTACAAATCCCAAAATCTTGGAAAAATTGCCTTGTGACAACATTTTATGAACAATGTAATGTGCTTTCACCCATAATTGCAATGCAAAACTTGCCACATCTTGGGGTGAAGAAGTGGGGGGAATACATTGTTTAAGATTGGGTTCACTTGAAGATTATGAGTTTATGCCACCGATGGGCCTTTAAATCAATTTTAAAAGAAGTGCAATGCCATGTAGGTGAAGCAAATTGGAAAGTGGTTCAAATGAAGACCTTGTTCCACATTCTTGCACATGGATGTCCAATGTTGGAATACGAGTTTTTGTATGAATTGTTTGTGAACTTACAAGTCCCAAACAATCCAACCATGCATTGGTTTAATGGAATTGGTTGGATCCTTGTTGAATTGATGTATAATCAAATACAAGCTACCATTATTGTAGCCATCCAAGGAGCTTAGTTCATTGCTTGTTCATGTGACAAAATTACAACAATTGACACTAGGTCCTAAATTTGCATTCATGCCTATGTGGTTGATGGATCAAGTAGATGGCTTATTCTAGTTTGTGTTGACAAAATTGTTGATGGATTTGGGTCCAACAACCCAACTAAAACAATCATGAATGTTTTGTTGAAGGATTTGGGGGCTAACCAAGCAACATTTTTCCAAAAAGATTTTTTTTTTGGGAGCATATGGAATGAGTGTTTTTCAAGGGGGGAAATAGGAATGTCAAAGCAAATCAAAGGTTCATGGACACCTTTTTTTTATTGGGTGTTCCTTGTGTTGTTCATAGGACTAACTTGGCAATCCAATCCTTGGGTGATTTGAACTCCATTGCAAAGATTAAATCATTCATGTTTAACGTGTATGGTTATTTCAACCATTCACCAAAATAACACTTGGAGTTTCAAAAGGCGGCTTAGATCATGGAGATGAATGGAAACAAAACACTAAAAAAATGTGAAGATTATGAATGTCTATGTTGGAGCTTCTAAAAAGGATCATGGTAGTATATTGTCCTTTGCTTGTAGTGATGCAAGTTGATTCTAATTCAACCCAAACTTGGCAAAGGTTAAGCCTATAATGTTGTGGCATTTTTTTATTTCAAATTTTTTTCTTTAAATTTGATAAGGAATTAAGATGATTTTTTGATTTTGTGTGATGTTTGTGGCATGCAAACTTGGGCCTTTTCACTAACATACGCTTGTTATTGAGGCTTGTGTGTGTATTGCCATTGATGGAGACTATGTAGCCTTCCTAAATTTTGTTCAAAGGAAGGACATTTTTTATGTGATTTCATCAATATGGTGAAGGTCTACAAGGGTTGGTTAATACTTTATACTGTGACAACAACTCTACCTTTAACAATGATGAACTCCAATGCTTTCAAGGGTGGTTACAAGGTGATCATGCACAAATCCATTCAAAATGGGTCACAAACTACAACACACACTCAAGTGGATACAGGTAGTGTGTTGCTAGTCACACAAGTTGCCTTTACACATGTATTGCAACTAGTGAAAACTAAATGCAAAAGTAAGTTGTTCAACCCTTTTGAATTTTGTTCAAAGGGTAAATTTTATGAATTCCATTCGACATTATTCATGGGTGTGGCAAATTATGGCAAAGGCATGATGTGAGATTGTTTGAGCCAACAAAGTAGGCTTTTATGTTGCCTTAATCAACATCCATATAGCAAGGTTTGTAAATTTTTTTGGCTTGCAACATCACTCACAATGTTCGAATGTGGCAAATGTGGGAATTGTTCGTTCAATTTGGCATTACTTATGGGGCATGCTAGTGTTGTTTCTTCAAATGTTGTAGAGGTGGGAATTGGAGTTCAATTGGCTTGACCAAGTTTAGTGTAGCAAATGTGGGGGTTATTTTTCATTGTTTGACAAATTGATGGTGTTTATTGTTGGGTGGCGGAAGTGACTAGAAGACTAATTTTGGAGTTGGATGTTTGATTCCTTAAACAATTAATTCTAAATGCCATGGGAATTATTTATCCTCAATATTAATTATAAGTTGATGCAGAGGTGACATTTCTTTAACATTTGGAGATGTTGAAAGGCATCCTAAATCTATGTGGACAATCCAAAGACAACAAGTCTCCTCTAATGGTTCCTATGATTTTATCAAGGCAGGAGTTGGATACTCAACAAGGCGTATTCAAGTTAACAATGAAATATACTTTTTACTTTTGTTAGAAAGTAATGGGTCTTGTTCCTAACAAGGTTGATCCCACCATTGCAAACGCCCTTACAAATATTTGGCAAGTCATCAATGCATTGTAATTATTGTCTCATTCATTTCCAAAGTATTCAAGCTTGTAGAAGTTATTATGGTTCATATTTTTTGTTTTGTTGAAGATGAACGTTGTTTTCATTTAGTTTCATTCTTGAAACTAAATGTGCAATCATTTGAACCAACACTTGCAATTAGTTGTTGCAATGTATGCCAATTTTTTTTTCACTTTTGATATTTTTCATATTAGGCTACATATGAAATGTGGTCACAAGTTTAATCAACCCATGTTCAAGCCAATATGCTTGAGCCTTGAACCATTTTGTTGCATTTTGCCCCTCATTTCCATTGAGTTTTGGAGGTGAATAATTGGATGTGGACATGACTATGACACAACTTTTGCCATTTGCTAGATTTTTAGGAAAAATATAAATTCCATAGCCAAAAAAAATTGGAGTTGGAGCTATCATAACGAATCCAGCTAAATATAGTTTATGACATTGTTGTTAAATCAAATAGTATATTTGTTTATTGAATCACTTAAGGGTTCTTGGATTATAATGGCAATAACCAATTTTTTTTTGCAACATTTATTTGTTTTTGCCACATGTGAATCTAGTCTTTGAATTCTTTTGCCACCTCCACACTATTGCAAAAATGGAAAAAAAGGTTGCATCCAACATAATGTATATTTGTTTCTCAATCCTTGTTTATAAATATGGAAAATGGATTATAGGACAATATATGATATGAGACCATTTAAGTCATATCATAACAAGTAATAAATCACAAGCAATCATTATATTATGTAGTGCCTTTTCTTATAAGCATTGAATCTTGTGCAAAAATATTATCCCAAACAACAATTATATGTTGGTTGTAATAAAATAATGAATTTGTAGAATATTTAAGTAATTTTGGAAATTTTAAAAATGCCTTTATATATTACAATGTTTATGATTGTACATTGAATCTTCACTTTGAATGATCCTCCCATGTTTCAATTACATCATTGCAAGGACAATTTGACAAGGTGAATTTTTTTTAATGGACATCCACACACAAATTTAAATGTATAGTTAACCCATTGTGAAACTTATTTTGCGTGAAAGAAAGATGTTGAAGGTTCTCATGAATCTTCACAAGACATTGACATTTTCATCATTTGAACTAGTTTCATATATTTGTTGAACTTGTGGGGGAGATGGAGGAACTTGTTTTCAATGACATTGGAGTGATAGGTTCCAATTCTCAAGGTTCTAGCAAATTACCCCTTAGAATTATGAAACATGATCTCCTCAAAAAATTGATTGCATATCAAGCAAATATGATATTAATATAGTCAAAGGTCCAAGCATGGTAAATGGCAAACCCATCCTTGGTTGGTACCACTAGGAACCACCTCAAGGAATGGTTAAGGAACCAAAAACAACCAAATCATTTTTTTGGGCCTCTTTCGATAAAAATTTTCACAATTATAAAAAATAATTCGTGTTTATCAATTGGATGTTCTAACATTTGGCTTGAAGTTTATTTGGGAATTTTTAAAATTTAAAATTTTTAATTAAAATTGCTCCTTAAAATTTGACAACTTCAAATTTGGAAATTCACAGTTAAATCATATATAATCAATTAATTTCCAAATAAAAACCTAAAAATAGATGACTTCCAAATTACCTTAGGAAAAAAAAAACATTAAAAATTTCATAAATCATGTTCCAAATTTGTGTTCTTGACCAAAAAATTTAAGGAAAAAAACAAGTGTTATATTCCTTAAACTTTTTCTTAAAAAAATGATTAAGAACATCAAAATACACAATATTCTTAATATTATTGAGATTTCAAAATCTATGGGACCTAATAAATGGTTTTTTTTTAAATTATGAAATTGTTCATTTAAGTGTTTCCTATGATTTTTCAAAGTTTGATGGTTCCAGGAAAATCAAGGTGTGACATTCTTAATGGTGCCACCCTTGGATATGATTGCCCTAAAGTGGATCAAAAAATACATTTGCCCAAATTCAAATTAAAAAAATGAGAATGAAGATTCAATTTTTTAAAAAATCTCATTATGGAAACCTTCATGCTTCCATTGAATTTTGATGAGTTGAATACAAAATTTGAAAAAACTTAGTAAAATAAAAATAGGTAACAAGTAGGAATAAAACTAATAAGTTAATATTGTGCTCATTCCTACTTCTACATTAGACATTAGATATATTTTGATTCTACTATGAAAAATTTAAAAGTCCACTACTGTATTTAGCATGCCATTAACTTTAAAAATAGAATAGATCTAATATTTAATCTACTTGTGCTTAAATTTTAATTTACTTTATAAGTATATGACATTTGTTTGAATTTTGATGAATATATAAAAACCTATTTTAAACATGTGGTTTAAAAATATAGTTGTAACAAAGCGAGAAAACTTCATATAATTATACATCAAAGTAAATAATATTTTAAAATTCAATATACCAAAACCTACTTAATGGCCATTTTCCATTTATGTTGCAAAATCATTTTCCAATCTACTTTACCATGCTTTTGTTTTCAAATCACATCACCCTCCTTAATCTTCCTTGTAACGCATATGACTCCTTTGAACATTGCCACAAGGAAAGATTTGCCAACAATATTTTCATTCATCCAATATTGAAAATATGCCATCCCCGTAGTGCTCATGATCCTACATTCAAGAAATTGTTATTTCCATTGAAGATTATAATTTGAGCATGAATTTGTTAGCTTGGTTTTCATCTTCATTTCATTAAAATGAATTGCATTTATGTGTAAACGTCATTATGAAAAACATATATTTATCCAATGAGTTGAAAAACCAAACATTGTTCGAGGTAGAAATGATTAGAACACCAAATCAAGGGTAGTTGTTCATTATTATGATCAATCAAGGCACTACGAAAAATAAAATAAAATAAATTCATTGAATTTGAAAATTGGAACAATGTCTAAGCAAAAGAATTCAACCTTAACAAGTTTCATTACATCCACAAATTCAATAGTGAAAAAATCTCAACTTTGAACAAATTTTATCAACGTTAATTCATTTGACAAAATATTGATCACATTTCAAAATATACAAGCACAAGCATCCTTCACACTAAATTGAACAATAAGAAGTTTGATTACATTCCAATTACACTTTGACATTCATCCCTCACAAACCCACCTCTCATCCCACCTTTGATCTACTACTTGCTATCAACAATGGAACCATGCCTTTTATTACCAAGTTTTGTTATTAGTCATGTAATATTTAACTATGTGTTGAAGCCATCCTTATACTACGATATTGGGTTATTTGATGCCATTCATACAAGTGGTGCAACCATGGTTCCTAAGTTGCAACAACTCCTTAACAAGTTTAATTTTCACTTTTGATATTATTACTTACGTGAAAGACAAGGGGTCCAATTTGTAAATGTGTGCAAATGTTTTGAACTTATTTGTTTCTTATGATTGCTTGGGTATGTCTAAGTCATTTGATCTAGGTTTTTCTTTAGGCATGTTTTATCAAAGATCTACCAATATGCCACTATGGATGATCAAGTGGCTTATAGATTCCCCCATGCACTATCAAGGTTTCACAAGTTAATATTAAAAAATGTATCACCTAGCTTAAAAGATTGTGCAAGGGGAGACAAACATGGGAAAAAAACTTGCCTTGATTTTATATTGAAGCCCAAAAAATGAAACATGCCTATGAAGACAAGTGGTTTTTAGTTCATGTACCTTCTTATTTGCATGTGAAACTATTTGTTTATGATGTTTGTGATTTATGTCTTATTGAAAGTTTCCATTTTGTGATCTATAGTTTATTCTTTGTAGTAATGACACTTAATTGAAACCTTATAGTTCAAAAATACCTTTATGTTGATGACTATAAGCTAGTGCATAATGTTTTTATGGTGGTATTGACATTTTCTTACGTGATTGAACTACCAAGTTGTGGAAAACTTATCTATTTTTCTTATAATAGTTGGACAATGCAATATTAATGATTGTGGCATATATCCTCAATATTTTCATAGCTTTTTCTATAATTATAATCCCTTCTCCTCCCATGTGTTGGATTTAGCATTTAATATTGTTTACAAATTCAAACATTGTTGTATACTTGTAAGTACCTCAAATGCTTCTAACAAATTAATGTGGTTTTGTTGGTTTGTGTGTGTTGTTCCAAAATCCATTGACATTTCAATTTTCCATGTTAAATTATGTTATGGTCAAGAATCAATGGCATCACAAAACCATGTACCATTTCTACGGACATGTATGTAATGTGTGAAGCCGTAATGAAAGTGTTATCTTTGGTTGTCATTAGTTGTGTATTGAATCAAAATTGTGGGCATTGGCTCTTTGAAGCTGCTCTTAGATTTATTATTTTTGATATTTGTGAGTTGTATGATGAGCTTGCAAATTATATATATTTTTTATAATTTGGGTGATCTAGAGGTGAATTTTTTGATACAAAGTTGGAAGATTTAATAATTCATATGTAATGTTAGGTTTTGGAAGTATTTATACTTTTCATCTTTTTATCCATGGATTTGATCGGGGAAAATGCCATAATCTATTGGAGTTTTAATGTTGGAAGTCCCAACATTCAATTGAGTATGCACTTGGTCATTGGCTATGTTGGTCAAGGCAATTGTAAGATACGGTGGCTCATTTTTTGCATCACATTACTTTTTGCAATGTGTACATTATTCAAATGGCACAATTGTATAGTAAAATTATCAATGTTGTATATTTTTTTAATCCATATTTTTGTATGGATTAAAATTCTCAACTATAATATAAAAATATGTACATAATGATGAACTTTAGTAAATATACACCAAACACATGTCAAATAGTGATGGATTTTTGAATGGACCTAGGGAGGTCATTTCCATTTTATTACAAACAATGTGCAAAACAAAAAAGGTGCAACTTATTAAAATAATATAATTTATAATTTATTTAAATATAAATAGGGTATTGATAATTCGTTTTGAGAATATTTTGAAAATATACCTATAATATGTTAGGAATATGCCATTATTTCATAGCATATTTAAAAATATCCTTTTACCTCAATTTTTTTTAAAAAATATACAAGGAGTGACCTCCCATGGAAATGGAAACATGAATTGTGATCACAAATGTACATGAAGATTCAAATGCATTTTTCAATATTATTTCAAGGTATATTGAAATGAAATAAGATTCATAATATATAATGATATATAATGATAAATTATTTCAAGGTATAATGAGATTATATAATATTGTATGTTATATATTGAGACCCTATATTGAGTAACATTTGGTGCAAATGAAATGCCTTATCTTGCAATCACTCATCAAGAAAATGCATCGATATGGATGCCTATTTATGATAACAACTATTGTTGTTATTATTGATGGAATGTTCCAAAACATTAATGCCAAATGCAACAAGTGAAATTCTATTGTAAGGTCCACAAATGGACTCTAAAGATTTTTTTTCACATGACCGAGACAAATCTTAACATTTTGCATCACTTGGTGTCAAAAAAAACTTAATGGGTCTAATGACTATCTTGTTGATGTTGATTAAAAGTGTGCTTTGACCTAGTGTTGCACATAAAAACACAAATTCCCCACCATTGTTATGTTGGTGAGACAAATTTTTGGCATTCTTGCTAGGCATAGTGAGATTGAAAGGATATTTTTTGTTGTTGGAACGTTCATTACATTGCATATTTGTAAACTTCATAATAATCATATTGATAAATGATTTTTATTAGCAAGAATTGACTCTCCAATCTATGCATTGTGTGTTTGAAGCTATTTAATTTTGCAAGTGCATGTGAAGTAAAATCAAAGTTAACAAAATAACTTGATGCAAAATTGGAGGATGAAATTGAGCACTGATAAATTTCTAGATCTTTGTGATACAATGTACATGTGCATGTATGTTCAAAGAAAGAAGTAGACTATGAAAACAAAATTCCATTTGGATTTTATTGCTTTTTAATAATATGTACATGTTTGTAGTAGTGTGTAGCCATATGTTGACAATTGGCATCTTTGTTTATGCGTCCACCTTTGTGTTTAAACTTTGAATCATGTTTGCAAACTTGTTTGTGTTAGCAACTTTGAATTTATGGTTTGCAAGTTTGTGATTTTAACTTTTTCCTATTTAGTCACAACTTTGTTTGATTTAGTGTTTTCTATTTGCAACTCCTAATTTTAATATTTTCATTTGTGTTGCAATTTAATTTTGGTTTGTAGATCTATGTTTGACATGTGTTTACTAAATGCAAAATAATTCATGAAGCAATGTAAAATGGGTTTTGTTAGTGTGACATGCTATTAATATTTGATGTGGTAGATACCATGTTGTTGATGATATGTTTATTGTGCATATTAGTTACAAATTGTTGGGCAAGAGTATGCAAGTGAGGATGAAATGACCTCTTGAAAATCATGAATGAACATGCCAAAGTTTTTTTTGGTTGGGGTGTGGGGGTATGGGTGATAATCAATGAGAGCTTGTAAGTTAGGTTTTTGTTGTTGACAAGAGGGAAGAAATAGGTGTTGTGTCATTGTGTTGTTCTAGCGTGGAAAAACATTGTAATGGCAAGTTTGAGTTTTGAGTTAGAGGTGGGTTTGAAGGTTGGGTGATTTTGTGATTTCTAATTTTGAAATCAATTATGGTTGTTGGGACTTTTAGATGTTAGTGTTTTTAGGTACATTAGTTGTTTGAATTCAATTACTTTTATGGTATATTAGTTGTTTCAAGATTCATATGTTTTTAGTGATGGGATGTCTTTATGATTGATTGTTTTGAATGGGCATGTATGAAAACATGAAATATTATGTCAACATATATTGTACCTACAACTAATGTTTGACACAATAATTTGCAAAATTATAATTGAAAAAAAAATATTGATATTTGTCAAAATTGTTGGAAATTGAAAAAAATGGGTTATTATTACAAATGCACAACACAAGATGTATTTTTCATACTTATTCTTCAACTATTAAAATTTTGGAAAATTAAAATTGAAATTGCCAAACCTTTTTTTTTTAAATAAATAAATATTTACCAAAGAAGTGTTGGATGTTAGTAATAGGTATGGTATATTAGTGTTGGAATTTTTGAATTTTTGGATTCTTGTAAAGTTAGTTGTTTTAATGTTATAACTTTTGTGTGTTTGCACATTTGGGCATATGAAGGGTAGGTGGAACATGTAACACAAATTCACATTTAATATTTAAGAAATAACCATAAAAAAAAAGATTCAAAAGCGCTTAATTTTACTTTTCTTTGCAAAAATAATCTTTGTTTTGTTTCATACATTATGGCAAAACATGGTTTCTATGACTAGTCCTTGTTTATTGTGCCTAAATCAAACTTGTCACTTTTGCCATTTTTAGTTGTATTTGTATAGGATTAGTCATCGATACTGTGTTTTGGTATAGTGGTAGGGGTAGAAGACAATTCTTTAGGACTTAATATAATGCAAGTGTTTCACGAGTGGGCATATTTGTTCAGATTTCTTTTTCTTTTTTGCAATGCATACATGACATGCAATGCATGAAAAAGAAATGTTTCATGATTATTTCAATCTCTTGTCTTTTACATGTGGAAATTTGAAATCCATCCCCTTCTTGCCTATATGTCTCCATATGTTTTGTCCTTCCATTTGCGAGAACTATACTTGTTTTCTTAGGCAAGGTATCTGAAAAAAAACTAATAAATATGCTCATTTGGATATTTGTCGAAGAACCTATAACTATAGCCGCCAATCCAAGCCAATTAAACTCCTACCCCCCAATTCATACCAATGTTGTGCAATTTTCAAAATCTTCAAAAACTAGTAGTTCCAAGTAATTGACTTTTCAAAAATGTAAAAACTAGGTAGTTATGGATTTTTGAAATTTTAGATTGTTAAAGAATAAGGTGATTTTGGATCCTTAAAGTTGGCCAGTTTGATTGGTTTGGAAATTTTGATGGATAGTTGTTTTGGCCAAATTTTGATAGAAACCCAATTGGTTATATGAAAAGGTTTTCAAGTAAAACCCCTAACCTGGATGCAATCCATTGATTATTAAAATTGAAAGTGCAATTCTTTAAGCTAGTTTTTTGGTAGAAACTTGGATGGTTACATGAATTGGTTCTTAGCCAAAACCCCTAACCAGCTGATTTAGCTAGTTAGTTATTAAATCATGGAAGGTCAGTTATTTGAATTGATAACAAAAGTTTATAAATAACATGAAGTACTCCATAAACTAGAGCTTATAAATTACAAATCCATCCATAAAGCTTCTACAAATTGAAGCCTTCTTTCAATGACGTTTTTCCTTAAAATCAAGTAGTCCAAAATCCAAAATTATCAAAAAAAAAAAATGCAAAAATTACGAATCTATCCATAAAGTTAGAGAGAACATCTCAAGTAGTCTAAAAGTCCAAAATAGAAAATGGGCCATTAAAAAAAGCCTTAATGATCCACATTAAAACTAATAAATGAGCAAGTTCAAAAAAATTGGATCTCTACTCATTTTGGTGGAGTGAAGAACACAAAATAAGAACAAAAGAAACATTAGAAAGGGAAATCACAAAGATTTGGAAATTGTTATTACTCAACTTCATTTGCAAATTCTACATTTAACTCTTTAGTCAATTTGAGAGAGTAGGCAATTGCGAATAGCTAGCAACAAGGAATCGGGGTTAGAGGGAGAGAATAAAGATTCACAAGTAGGTAGCAACAAGGAATCAGGGTTAGAGGGAGGAAGTAAAGAGTTGCAAGTAGTAACAACAAAGAATCAGGGTCAGAGGGAGAGAAAAAAAATTTGCAACTAGTAATCTAAGCTAGTGGCAATCCAAGATGATGGACATACATGCATAGGTGGTGGCAATGGAAGTGAAGTGCAAAAAAACATGTAGTTACATATCACACCTTGAGCTTGTTGAAAAGAAGAAGAAAGACCGGCCAACAAGACACGTGATGCACAAAAGATGAGAGATCAGAGACAACAAAATACAAAACACAAACTTTTTTTAAAAAAATTCTCACCTTCATCTAATGCACTTGCCATACTTGAATACAAGCTTGAGTAAAAGTGTCTAGGGGAGTGTAAATGTAGATGGCACTCACCCTTCTTGTTTCAAAGTCACATTCAAGAGCAGATCCAAGTGCAAATTTGCAACTACCAGTTATGCTTTCTACTTTCTCCATTGCACTCAAACCTCAAACTCGAAAAACTAAAAAAATAATCCTAAACCTCCTTTAAAAATTAACAGACTTCAAATCCTGCACAGGTTGGGTTTCATTCCAAGAACCTTGGCAACACCATGATTTAAACTTGTTGCAATCCATGTTTCATTGAAAGAACCTTGGCCGCTTTTGATGTGAGGTGGAGGGGAGCCTGGATCTAGTAAGAAAATATTATTGTCCAAGTTTTTCCCAAAAAATGCTGCACAATCTTTATAGCAAAAATTTGCCACAATAAATATCACTAGACATGTCACATGAGTGGATGGGGGGATGTGGATGGTGGCTATATTAGCTCTGGTTGCTACCCAGCAATAATAGGTCTCCCAAGCTTGTTGTTTGATATTATAAAGAAGAAAAACCCTGTAAATAAAAATCACGGATTGGAACCCATCCAGCAAAAGTACAAGGCAAATGAGAACACAAGAAGACACAACCTAAATATAAAACAAAAGCAAACAATCAACAAAAATCAGGTAAAGACACTATGCAAAGAGGACTCATGACTAGCAAATGACAAGCAACAAGAACAAAGAAGACCTAAGATAAAAGAGAGTTTAAATAGGAGATTCAATCAATGTTGGATGCAAAGCACTGAATGATAAAATTGCAAGTTCTTTACACATGTCAATGTTTATTTGTCATTGTTCCAATAATTTAGGTGGGAAATTGTGCCTTCTTGATGAAGCTTGTAGTGTGTGCAAGCAGGGTGCAATTTTGTAAGATAATAGTGCAATTCATGTTAATTATAGTTCATGGGTGCAGCCCACACTTTTTTCTCCCTTTTTTTGAGGAGCCACATTCATTGGGCCATTGCCAATTCATTGGAACATTGGGCACTCCTCAATAGAAACATATGTGCTCTCCAATGGTCCACCTTTTCAGTTTATATACATGAGAGTTGACCTTTGGGCAAACCATACTGGATACAGAGGTGCTATTGGGAACACCTTCAGGAACAGCTTGGGAAATCAGGGAACCCCATGGTGAAGGTTGTGAGTACATGGGGCTAGAGTGAGATAATAACAGCCAAAGATGTCATTTCAGAGGATTAGTAGTTCCTAAAAGGAAAAAAATGAGAACCATCTTCTCAGAAAAAGGATCCGCTTGTTGAGCACCCCTCAGGATCAATAGCAGCTTCTTTAGCTAAAACACCAGACTACAAAATTCTTTTGGATTTTTCTGATCATGGAGTTTGCACTTGACATGGTGCAAGTAAAGCCTCCACAACAACTATGCATATTCAGCTTTCGAAATCTGTTGAAAATGGATGAGAAGTGTTGGACTAGAGCTAGTTTTTTCAATTTGCCAACTCTTACATTGAGGAGCAGGGCATCTCTTAACATCGGTGGAGAGGGGCAGGATAAATAACCATCTCTTCATACAAACCAGGAGCATTGGGAACCATCTTCCTCTCCTGCAAGAACCCAGTAGAACAATTTCAGTCAGACAATGTACTTTCACCAACTACCCAGTTCACATCATGTAAGGACCTGTCGTACACCTAACAGATCTACTCTGAAACAGGCATGTCCACAGCCCAAACAAGAAGCCACATTTAAGTGTTCCTGCTGAGAATCTGTAGTTGAGGCACATTTGAGGTGGTTGTGAACTTCACCTAAAAAATGACATATGTTAACCCTGTCCCTCCTACCCCTTCCAGTATCAAATCCCACGAGCTAGACTCCTTGTACATAAATTATATCCAGTCCACAGAATAGACACCAGACTTTTCTGCAAGTATATCTATTTCTCAGGTCAATAACCTCTAGTGTATCCTGCCAGAACAGAGTTAGTCCAAAGAAGTCAATTGATCAGGTGGCACTTATGCATTCCATAAAGCTCAAATCTTGTGAATAAAACACAACATACCGTATCTTCACCCAAGCCAACTTCAGGCACTGCCAAAGGATCAGGCAGCATGATGGGATTCATTGACCTTATGATGTCCTCAGCCTCCTGCCACATACAAAGCCCATGCCAGTCTTGTGATCAAGTGGTACCTCACAAGTGAAGCCATATTCACAACATGGAAACCACATTTTCATTGGTTGGTCCAGGGAGAAGCCTAAGTTGACCAACAGGAACTTTCCACATGGGGCAGCCTACAATGACATCATGCAATGCACGCCTTCCAATAATTACACAAGATTGGAGCAATTTTGCTCTAATTCCACCTAAGAAACCCCTTTCCCACATGGGGAGCTCCTCAAACTTCAAGGCTGGAAGTTTGGCCAGGTTCAATAGTCAACCATATCTCCAGAAGTACATTCTAACCTAATCCAAAAGAGAAACCTTTACAAACAACCTTCTCATTGCATAACAGAAATAGAAAACAAGACTCACAAATCCACTGATCTTTATCCTGGCAAGAAGCTCATCAGTGAGTCTCCTTAGAATGTGCTCATTATTTCGTAATGCCTCCATGGCCTGATCTTCTGTCTCATCAATGTACTGCACAAGCATAACCCCAACAGCATTTCCAACCAGAAAATGATATTTCTCAGTGCAAAACCACAAACTGCATGTTTTTGTTCAAGCCAGGGCACAGCAGTCCAAAAAGGAGATGAATAAATCACAACAATTCTGCAAAATGTAGAGTAGCACTTACTCTTGTCACTTCCCGTGTGAACAGCTCTGAGAGCTCTGTTGTCATTTGGGCAATTACTGTACCAGGCTTGTCCCACTGCACATCTTGAGCAAGGCCCACAGTTCAGGAGCAGATACAAAAAAGATCACAAATAGTATAACTTACACATTTTGCAGTAAAATCTGGAAAGACTTGTCTTTTCATTGGTAGGAGGTTGCATGCTGCAGCCATGGCCAAGTACCCCAACCACTGTTTGGACAAAGCATGGTGGTATGGAGGAGGAGAGCAGAAACAAAGAAGAGGGATAAGGTCCACCCACATAATTTGGAATAAGGTCCACTTCATCAGGCCGCTTTTGCGCTTCTAGTGTTTCTTGCCACCTCGTTGGGAAGAGTCCCAATCGACGGTTGGACACGCTGATGGTTAATTCACGTGCTATCTGCACAGCCCAGGCTCCAGTCCCAGACCAATTCACAAATCAATCACATACGCTTTGATAAATTTTGTCATTCAATCTTTTGTTTACTGTTGAGGAGAGGTTGATTCTTTCTTACTGCTGAGAGAGAGGATAGGAGTTTTCCAGAATACAGGGATCTGTCCAGGAAAGAAACATGATATTGCACAGACTACAAAATTGCCTGCCCTGCAGGTTATCTTTTGGATAATTGAAGGGGTGGCTTGCAGATGAGGAAGAAGAACAAAGACCATGTCTTTGAGGGCACTCTCAGTATGGGCTGGACAGTTAGGGGTAACGTTTCACAAGACCAAGAGTTGCATCCACAATCTACAGGAATTCTGCTTCTCTAACAGATCTTGTGACCAAAAAAATTCAAGAGTATTAGCATTCATCTTTTGTACTAGTATCATAGGAGAAACTGTGTCACCTTAAACCAAGCCTACACAAGTCCTTATCTGATGTCACATGACTACATTGATTAGAGAATACAAAACAAGAAGTTGCACCAGGTTAAAAAAATGGAGGAAACAGGATACAAACCTGAGTAATTTTGGCAAGGTCATCTTGGCCCCCATCTGAAATATCCTCCCCAAATAACACACGCTCTGCACAACGACCACCATGTGCAACCACCATTTGCATGCGTAGATAACCCACTGTGGTGTAACCTTGCTGCAACATTTCTTGCCTTGGGTAGAATACCGTCAATGCATGCTCCTGCCAGCCCATCAGAGTCTCTTTTCAATCATCACACAACCCACCTATGACTGAAACAGTTGCTAACACAATTGGAAGCAGCCATGTTTGACTGACCTTCAGCATTCCTTAAGGAACAGGATTTGAAAAAGATTGCCAATCACAGAGCCAAAAGATACAATGCTTTTAACCCATAGTAGCACAGTGCTTTAACTACTTTGATGTCTGTCACAACTGAACCAACTTATAATAGTGCAAGAATTACCTTGCATGGGTCTATCACACATTAGCTCTTTCTTCATGAGTGATAGTCCACTCTTATGACTGCTCCTTCATACAGTCCATTAGAGAATCCACCAGTAGTATTTGCACATGCCTGTTTGTGAGGTTAAGCAAGACTTACAGAACCTCCTGGGAGAAGATGACTGAAGGCGTGCCAATCAAAGCGTGGATATAGATGGGCCAACAGAATGTGCCCAGCTTCATGTGCTGCCAACAATCTCTTGTTCTCCTCCGGAATCTACCCATCAAACCAGCCTTCTGTCAATCAAACCTTTTACTGAAGCAGGTAAAGAATTCAATGGATCATCCCCAAGATGCTTTGTAAGAATTGGAATCGCTCATTATTTTATGACAATGCAAGAAACCCAACAGATAGAGTAGATTTTGAGTCACAATGATTACAGAACCAGATTCAGGTGTTGAAAAGCCAGAAGCAGGTCAGAGTGGTGAGCATACCATTGCCTGAGATCTTAGTTGCTCATCATCAGTGAGGGACATGCCCATGCCCTCAAAGAGCTGCTTATCCAGTACAGCTATGAAGTCCTGCTGTGTTATTTCCTCATGCTTATTCCGTACCTACGCATTTCACAAGAAGTTTGTGAATGCAAAACATTTCAGTTCCTATGTTCAATAACAAAAATGGAATATCCCAAGCCCATTTTTACAGCAAACTGGTAAAAGGGAGCACACTCGAGACAATTCATGTCTTGAAAAATATCTGCCATAACACAAACCTCCACACCAAAGGGTTCATATTTGCATTGTTTGTTACTCCTTGAGAAATTACAAAACCAGATGTCAAATATACCTATACATAAGTACTGAGAAATTCTTCATACTTCAACCGATATAAAATCAAGAGATGACCTGAGAATAAGGTACACAAAAGGATGTAACATCCACGTCTACAAGTAACAAGCATACTTTGTCAGCCTGCTTGTTTGTACAAGACACAACTTCTCATGAGGCAATTAGAATGTTCCATTGTAGCTCATGGCTACAATATCAGGTAGTAGAGGAAAAAACCCTGACTTTCTTCAAAGTTTCAGTATGCTCAGCTTACCGCCATGATCCCTGCTTCATTGATGATGTTTCGAATATCTGCTCCTGAATATCCAATAGTCCGAAAGACAAGCTGAATAGAAACATGAGAACCAGAAATTTCTGTTAGACTGATGATTCCAATAGCAGCTCTACTCAGACAGGATTTACATATTTGCACAAAAGAAGCAAGATTTCCCTGAAGCCTCTCAGGAGGCTATAGAGCCAATTGTTGTTACTGACAGAATGTTAAGGCTACAAGCCATCCACCTTGCGGAAATCTACATCCTTTGCCAAACGCTTTCCTGCACTGTGCACTCCAAAAATAGCTATGCGCTCTTTTTCCCCAGGAAGTCCAATGTGGATCTCCCGGTCAATGCGGCCAGGCCGCACGAAGGACTCATCTAGCTCATCAGGACGATTGGTTGCACAAATGAGAATCACAGATTGTCGCAAAGAGAATCTGTCAACATCTGTATCCTCTGGCCTGCATTTCCAAATCTAGGATCTCAGTTTTGACAATGGACGTGGACAACATGGATATCAGTCCTGCTAGGGGATGCTATAACTTACTCATCTGGAGATGATTGTCAAGCATAAGATACAGCTCACCAAGACAGAAAACAGAGTCAAGAAGAAATCAAGCAAAACCATAGGTTCCACCACATAGACATCCACACAAATCTATGAACGAGAAAATAACCATACTCGCCATCAAGCTCTGACAAAAGCTGCTGGAATGTTGCCCTCCGTTCAGCATCATCATTAACATTCTTCCCAGCCAGTGCATCTATCTCATCAATGAAAACAAATGACGGTGCCTGCCAGAACCACCCTCATTGCACATCATGTTATGCAAGTTCCCAGTTTCTGTTTTAAACAAAAAAACTATCCCAAAAATGTCAGGAGCTGTTTCTCAGTTAGCCATAGCAATAATTTGGATCATTACTTTGTGACAATGTAGAGATGATCAAGGCTCACATTGGCTCTTGCAGTGAAGAATATATCAAAGACTTTGTCTGAGCCATTTCCTGTGCTGGACTCAACAAACTCAGCACCAGATGCAAAAACAAAAGGGAGCCCACTTTCTCTTGCAATAGCACGTGCAAGTAGTGTCTTCCCAGTGCCAGGAGGCCCACTTATTAAGATTCCCTGTAGAATTACCCAACCAAACCCCTCTTCAGTACAACTTCCAGCTCCAAAGACCAAGCCCCAAAGGGAGTTTCAAAATAGACCATCACTGATTATTCTCTACAGAGATACAACTGGAAGTATTGTCTGCATCACATCCTGAAGATTGGATCTGCTAATTGAATCCGATGCAAGCCTGAGAGAGAAGTACCCTCGGAAGCTTCACTCTTTTGTTGTGGTATTTCATGGGGTTCCGCATGTACATCATGATCTCTTCTAAAACCATCCAGACATCACCACCTACCACCACATCCTTGTACTCTGACCGAGCTTTGTCTGCTGCTTCCTCTGGCTAAGGTTGAACCATCAACAACATGCCAACAGGTGCTAACCAATCAGCAAATTGGATGTAATGTCATAGCTTCTTCAATCAGGTTGGGACTCAAACAAAACAGAACCATGATGAACTAGTTGTAAATTTCTGAAAAGTTTCACTAGGACAAATTAGGTCACAGATCCCACCCAAATTGCTCTTTCATCATACTACAACTATGGAGTTGTGTTTGTGGGTGGTACCAGAATAAGATGATGCGGATTCATTTTCAGAAGGTCATAGATTTTTTCTGAAAATATCTCCTTGGTACGGTACTGTAGAGCCCGGATGCAGAGAATGATGAGCATGCTTGGAATAAGTGCAAGAAATGCTCTTCCATAGAAAGAAAAGTTGCTTCTAGGCAGGACAGCAGTCTCAACCCCACAACTTGTCAGCGCCTCATACAAATAAGGATCCACTGGGATGTCCACCTGTAGGACAGAGAGATCACAGATGCTAGTGAGTGTGACAGTAGATGTCCTACTTAAACCTCAAAGACCACCTTAAGCACAGACAAGCATCAACACAAGAATATCAGCCATAGACTTGGCACAATCAGGGTGCAGCTCACGAAATCAAGTGGAAAGGTGACACACCACAAATTCCGAAGGAAATCCATCTTTCATAGTCACATAAAGTTTTCTTGTATCTGTGCTGTAAACAGCAGTCTCCACCTGCCAGCAAGCAAAGAACTGAGGATGAGAAAAAGCAATGCAATGGTGAAAGAAACAAAAGTCAATGGCAGGTGGACATTTATGAGGCACTGTAGAGGATACATTGTGCACTACAATAGGTCCTTACATAGGACAGTAAAGGACAAACTTCATTTGCTTGAAAAAAGTGAGCTCCTTGAAAAAGTAGGTGACCTCTAAGTTCTCCACTTTTGCCAAAAAATACAAATAGGGCAGTTTTGGTCGATACTTCCACCAGCGCCGAGCAACCCAGAATGCAGGCTGCTTGTACGACTGCAATTCTTTCTGCGCTTGCTCCTCAGAAAAATTTGCTTCAATTTCTCTGTGGTTGAGGAGAGCCTTGTATTTACTAGTTTGGTCATCTTTTATGTCCTGAAGTTTTTCTCTCTGTATAAGTTTTTCCCATTCCATCAGCCTCTCCTGCCAGTTCTTTTTTGGTGCATTGTTGGGACTCTCAGATCCTTCCTTTGGAATATCACTTGAGGTCGGTGTAGCTACATCCCCATCTAACTCTGCAAGTAAGCACAAAACAACACATTGAGAGAATTGCCTACTGCAACATGACCTGCAATGTTCAACCTGGGAACAGATGACAAAAATGCCAGTTGTCCAAATGCTTGCAGCAAGATGACTTACTGTCTGTGCCTCTGACTCTTGCATTGGTCTCAACACCATCAGCAACATCACTTGTGCCAACTCTAGCCTCAGTCAAACCTCTGGCTCTATTGTTTTCCTCAATCAATTCCTGCAACTCTGCTTTTTCTTCTTCCGTCAAGCCTCCTGACTCAATAATTTGTTCCAAGGTTTCATCATCGTCATCTTCATCATCTGCCCAAGCATTTTCTCCAACATAAGAAGGATCTCGTTTGTACTCTCCATCAGGACCTTTCACAAATTTCTGTGCACGGAAGCCCTCAGGCATCTGCTCCCGCCAAAGCCCCTTCTTTAACCTGCACCCCAACTTTTCTCATGTGTGATTTCCTAAACACTAAGAACCTCAATGTACACACAGTTCACAGAAGAATGAGAAAAAGAAAGACAGATTAAGAAATGAGAAGCTCACTTGCGGAGATTCCGTTCTGTAGGCTCTGGAATTATTGACTCCATGTAGTCTTCAGCAAGCTTCCGGGCAGTAGCTTTGCTCACATGTGGGGTTGTCACTAGATTATATCCACCTCGGACTGATGCTCCCAACAGTAGTGCATACAACACCATGGCACCCACACGCTGGACATCCCATAGCTTTATGTCCTGTGTTCCATGACTCCAGAGTTCAGGATTTAAGGCTCACCATGGTGATGATTCTGGCTTACAATCATGGAGGTAGAGTTTAGGGTTTAAGGCTCACCACAATGATGATTCTGGCTTACAATCATGGAGGTAGATTTTGGGGTTTAAGGCTTGCCATGATGATGATTCTGGCTTTAAATCATGGAGGGAGAGTTCACAAACATGTTGAAAACACAGAATTGAATGTGTGTACACAAAGTACAACAGGCTTACCTTCCATAGCTCCCAGCGATTCCAAGCTACAAATTGTGGCCAGTACACATATCGAACTGTCTCAATGGCTTTCGAGCCCTGTTCCTTGCCTACCTCGAGCCTTCCTTGTATCTCTCTGACCACTTCTGCAGTTTTTTCTCCTGTCTTCTCCTTCAAAGCTCGGAACCGCGTCGTCGCCCTTCCTGCCAACTCTTCTACGTCCACTCCTGCCTCCTTTGTTACATTCAGAAGCTCTCTATAGTACCGGGAAGTACCTCTGATGAAAGACTGTTTGAATTTCGACGCAGAATTGCTGACATTCTCTATTGAAGCTCCTTTCTCCTCTTCCTCCGCCTCCTCCGCCTTTTCCCCTGATTCAAAATCTCCATTCAAGCCACTTCCCTTAGTATAATCGTCGCTTCCTCCCTCCAAAGCTCTCACCGTCACCGCTCCCCGCACCCCACCATCCTGTCGCCATTTCCTGACTCTCTGACTCCCTACCAAAGCGGTTCGCAATCCCCGCAATTCCCTATTGCGACGGAAGCAACGAATACGCCCATGATGAGCAACTCTTTGAGCACAGGGGTGCTGTACGCGCGTAAGCGCGGAATTAACGACCACATTCCGACATACCCCCAGGCAAGCACCAGCAGGGGAAGACGACACACAGAATGGGCGAGCAACACCCATTGCAAAATTGGGTCAGAAGCAACACATTAGGAGAACAGGGAGCTTGACAAAAACACCAACAAGAGTGGCAAAATGAAATGATTTCCGCACAAAATGTGAATGCAATTAATTCAAAACCAAGACCTGCGCGACCACACTTGCGGATTGAACTCCTCACTCCTCTGAAAATCCAACACTATCAATGGCGTCAATAACGAAATGATTAACGCAAGGGAGCGAGGGAGGGAGCGAGCGAGCGCGCAAGCTCATCCGCACAGACTTCGTCTCTCTCTAATGACAGAAATTAGGGTTGAGAATGCACAAACCCTAAAATTATCATTGGAATAGGAATGTGTGTCCTTCTTGCTCCCAACCAGCCTTTATTTTTGTGGGGAATTTTGCACTTTTGCTAAATTTGGCTAACTCGGCTTCTGGATGATCGCCACCTTCTCAACATCAAAAAATTGAAATATATATAATGAAAAAACTGATCCCAACCAGCAATTTTTTTTGGGGTGAATTTTTGTGTTGTTGAGACCAAAAAAAAAACTTTGAGTGAAAATTCAGAGAAAATTACTAAAAATTTGGAAATTTTCACCAAACTTTAGGAACTATGAAATTGAAAAATCAAACCCCTAATCCCAACCAAAGGAAAGTTTTAAATCTTGTGTCAGGACACTTCACTTGCATAACTGCATTTCAAGGCAATTGAAAGGGCTTGTTGATTCAAAAGCTTCAAATCACTTAAAAGTGCATTCACACATAATGTTAAGTCAGTGTTAAGTGAAAATCTAGGTGGCATCTTAGGTGGCACCCAATGTTAGATGGGTGATTGATTAAGTGAATGTTAACTTAACATAAAATCTTCATGTTAAATAGGTTTATTTCCTAAATGAATAGCTTGACCATGTT
>Ga0116229_10003826_pt1 | contig 24761 bp, 19 predicted proteins | sample S1TSphgellanicum_3_FD_87313 | JGI IMG/M metagenome (GOLD analysis project Ga0116229, IMG submission 87313) | Host-associated microbial communities from peat moss isolated from Minnesota, USA - S1T2_Fc - Sphagnum magellanicum MG | ecosystem: Host-associated > Plants > Peat moss > Unclassified... | reverse complement strand
TCTCTCTCTCTCTCTCTCTCTCTGTGCCACAAGCCTAGCTTTAGGATATTAGATGCCGATCTGTCGCCACGAATCCTCAAGCAAGAAGCGAGAGAGGGAAAAAAGGAGATTGAAAATGAGCGCAAGCTGACAAACGGTTTGTTTCAGAGGATGCGGATGGACAAACAAACCGTGCTTGTGACCCGCAGACTTCTCCACGGTGTGACAATATGCGCACTTGGTCTTGAAGATCTTTTCCCCAGCTTTCTCGTTGCCGTCCGGCGCCTCCGATAAGGTGGCCATCGCGTCGGGCCTAGCAAAACTGCAGCTCACAATTTAGTACTCGCACTGGAAACAAAACAAAACCACACCACACCACATCACACGAAACTAAGAAAGAGCGCACATTCCGACGCTTGCTATGCAAAGTTCCGACGCCGCCGCTGTTCCGACGACGCTGGCTATGCAAAGTTGACTGCTTTGTATTTTACATTAAAATGAAAGGTGGGGCCCGGTTAGTTTGCTGCTGCTAAATTTCCTCTCTCTTTCTTTCTGTGTAGAAGGTGATAGCGTCGCTTAGTTTCCGTAGCTAGAAGTCCTTGCCATGTCAGTCCACATCGCGAGTACTACACTTAGGGTGCGTCAGTTTGTGTCCGTACTCCCCTCTCCGTGAACTCTATCTAGATGCAGTGTCGACGTTAAGGAAGCTCAAGAGGAAAAAGCAAGGGAATTCTTGAGATGGTTAGCGAGTCTACAGCTCCTCTACGTGGTAGTCCATTACCGATAGCACCGCCGCTACAACAACATCAGGAACACCGACAGAAAGAGGAGGAGAAGAAGTAGAAGAAGAAGCAAAGATTGGGAATTCTTCACATCCTTGGGAACAGAGAAAGCTCTATTGCCAATTCTTTGCATCTTTGGGAGAGAGATCGCTCGATGGCAAAATGGTCATTGTTTACGTCTTTGCGCAAGAGAGAGCTCGATTGCAAAATGGTCGTTCATTGGATCTTTGGAAGAGAGAGATAGTTGAATAGCAAAATGGCCATTGCTTGCATCTTTGGGAGACACATCGCTCAATTGCAAAATCAATGGCCATTGCTTGCATCCTTGGGAGAGACATCGTCGCTCAATTGCAAAATGAATGGTCATTGCTTGCATCTTTGGGAGAGACATCAATCGAGTGCAAAATGAATGGTCATTGCTTGCATCTTTGGAAGAGATATCGCTCGATTGCAATATGAATGCTCATTGCTGGCATCTTTGGGAGAGAGATAGTTCGATTTGCAAAATGGTCATTGCTTGCATCTTTGGGAGAGAGATCGCTCGACTACAAAATGGTCATTGCTTGCACCTTTGGGGTCCACAGAGCAAGTGATACTTATATTCGTTGTTTGAGAAAAGTGATGATGGTTTCTCTTTGTTTCTGGAAGCAAATCAATTTGTATTTTCTAGAAAGAGTAATCAAATATGTAGGGTGTCATAATTGATGATTTTTGTTTTCCTTACCTTTTAGAGCAGTTGCCATTTTTCATCTAAAAGATTGATTAATGAAGAAGAGGAAGAAGAAGATGATGTGGTTTTGTCATACATCTTCTTCTTCTTCTTCGTTCATCATGCGTTTCATCTTTCTCAGAAAGCAATTGATGAATTACTTATTCATTGTTTTGAGAAAGAGCTCTTCATTCTTCATTTGCAAGAGTGCAGGCTCCCTTCATGCTGCCTGATAGATGGTCAGCAGCTCCACTTTTGCAACAGAGAGTTTGGCATTATGGGGAGTATAGAGCTCTGCAAGGAGCCACCTTGACTAAACCTAGTTGCAAAGACAGGTAGGTCACATGTTATGCAGGAAACCATGGCTCGTATGAGTGACTGTTGAAGATCCCCGGGAACTAGAAGGGAAGCAAGCAGTTGGAGGGGGGGGGGGCAACTTCCTCTTCGGCAACAGCACTGGAGGACATCTGCAGCATAGTCCAAGAACTTAGAACTTGGATAGGTGTTGGAGAGTGTTTCACAGGGAGGCAAATGGAGGCACTATTGTTGTGAAGCAAATCTTGGGCTTGCTGTTTCATTGGCTGCGAAACAACCTGAGGTACCATTGTGAGTCAGAGAGTGCAGCACGTAATTTATGCCACAGATTAAGTTAAGTCCTGCAGGTTATGAAAATGTCAATTCCAGCAGAACTATGGTGCTGGCCCCTGGGCTGATGCACTGACTGAATTGCAGCTGGGGATGCTTGTGCCCACTCCATTCACTCTCTTCCATTTTGCCCACTGTCCAGAGGTCCCAGAGCAGCTTGGGACCATTTAAGACCTGTTGATTCTGGGGATGCTGAAAGTAGTTCTGGTTGAGTTAGTAAGGCTCTCCTCTCAATTGAGGGAAATGATGCAACAAGAGTTAGACAGTTTCTTCCATACCGTTGTGTATCCAATATTGCAGGGCTTTCTTTAGGCACATGCCCTCTTGTATCAATATTCTCATACCTGGTCTTTTGTGCTGTAGAGAGTTCAGCACATGAAGACATCAGAGTTGTTTTCTTGCCACATCTTGACATGTCCTGGCTTTAAAAGAAGTGTTTGTAAAAAAATTGACTGGGTTAAAACCAGGTGTGAATGTGGCAAACCAAAGATTTGTTGCTCAATCTTGCTTTCTCTGTGCGCACCTCTTGCAATGGAGCAACTTTTGCTATTAGTGTCTTCATTTCAATCACTTCATTCTGGCTCCTTACTTGGGGTATTATTGCTTGGTAGCACCATGCAATAGAGGAACTACAACTGGATGAAGGAGCAGGCAGTGACAATGAGATGAAGTTCAAGGTTAAAAGAGCTTGAAGGCACAACTCGTCACCAAAACAGACAAAAATTTCAGGCACCTAAAATCCAGAGGTAAATAATAACATTAGCTCAGGTAAAAACTGAAAACCTGATATTTCTGGCCACAGTGTGGGGTGGGCATTTGCTTTTTTTGGTAATTGTCAGGTCTAGGCATTTCAAAATAAAAATTTCACAGAGCCACCTGGGTCCGGTTCTTTAATTTTAAAGATATATAAACAAGAAGGATTCTATTCCGTGAGCTTGCGAGCATGAGCAGGTGAGCAAGATCAAATCTTTTTAAGAATAATTTGTTCACGTTGTCGACAAAATATTAGGAGAATATTTCTTAGGAGAATATTTTTTGACACATGAGATAGAATATTTGATGATGTGGAGGAATAATTTGTCACATGTTCGTGGATAAATGATATTTATGGATGGAAAAAAATGGACGAACTTTTTTATGAACATGTGCAACAAACTTTTTTTTGCGGAAAATTGAACAAAAAAATAGGGTGAAAACAATTTATGTTGGTTTATTTTGAAAAATTCAACCCATGAAATGCTCAAATCACACTTCAAGTCATATTTCATATTTCATATATTCAAGTTATGCATCATCTAAACCATATAAAATGTTAAACTAAATCAAATTCAATGATATATAAACTTGTTGACCTACCAAGAGGAATATATTTGCCAATCCAAACACTACCTATTCACCACCAAAAGATATGTGCCCATAAAAAATGAAACAGTATGAAATAGCCCATTGTCTATACTATTTTTAACTATTTTCAATTTTCATTCATTCTCTCAACTTCTTGCATCTAGGACCATTCTTAATACTTGTACAGTCAAATTACATTCTTTCCCTTTCTACCACTAATTTGCTTGATTTTTATAACAAATTGCATTTTTTCTACCTCTACCACATGTTTACAATTGTTAAACCTTTATTCTACAATGGCAAGAAGAAAATTGACACCAATTTTCACACCAAACACTTTGGAATTTATTATTGAACATATGTTAATTTCAAGCATACTAAATAAAATATGTGAAATGACAACAAAACCTTGGAAATATCTAAGAAATGACACCTAGTTAGTACCCCTCCAGCATTTGCTGGAAATCAAAACATAAGGAACAAAATGGAAAAGGGCAATTGGCAAAACAAATGAATGGGCAACATGGTGATGGGCGAATGTCAAAATAGACAAAGAAAATCTTGCATTATTCAAACAAATTCTAAACATTCCAAAGGAGGATATGGAAACTACCATTGGGCAATGTTCACACATGCCATGAATTTCTTCAAAGAATGTGTAATTTTGAAAAAGATGATTCCAAAACGTTTTTTCATAAGCTTATTTATTGATTTGTTGACAGAAGATTTGATAACCTTTTGCAATTAATTATCAATAGAATTCATGAAACTTTGAAGACAACTCTATGCAATTCTAAACAAGTGAGTCTGGGTGCCACAAGAATTTAGGAACAAAGTGTTAAAACATCCTATGAATTCAGATGATAAAGGTTGTCCCCGAAACCATGAAATGTGTACGATAGTCAAAAACAACGATGTGTCAACAAATGAAGGAGTACCCAAAATCACATTGTTTGCATTAAATTATGGTTCAATCAACGTGTTAACCTGAATATTTGTTCATATGTTTGCAAAATGGTGGAAATTCACCACAAAAAAACACACAGTTACATCATTAATATTTATTTTAAATTTTCAAGAAAAAAGGATAAGGTTTATAATGATTTCAAATATTGAACTTAAAAGTTTTCAAATAAATTTGATGTTGGAATTGTTTATGTGTTCAATGTTGGAATCATTAGTATTACTTTTAAACTTCTATTCATTAGGAGTAACCTTTTTTTTTTGAAATTTGTGATTTCAAATTTTTTTTCAGTTTTTTTATTCTTTACATTTTTTTTGAATTTGCACTATTTTTTCCATTTTTTTCCCAACAAGAATTGCCAAGTTAGGAAAATTTGAAACCAAATTTTTTTTTTGCAATGGGGGGTAATCCAATTATTTAAACCCAAAATTTCATCAAATTAATTTTTTTAAACTTTTACAAAGGAAAAAAATGTAAAATATAGTTTTACTTTATTAAAATATAAATAATCATTTTTATTAATGTATGATTCATTTTGTTAAACAAATATAGTCTATATAATTAAATGGCTATATTAACTACTTAATTAATTTTTTTCTTGTGACTAATTTCAAGCAATTTGAAAAGGCAACAACATCAAGAAATGATTTTTTTTGAAAGATTATTTTGGTCAATTTTTTTAAATATATATTTTGTGAATTTTTTACAATAAATATATAATAAATAACCATAATATTGAAGGATTTAAACAAGTTTCCAACTACACTACTTGTTTATAACCAAATGTGACAATCTTTTAATGGATGATTACCATTTTAGCAACATTGCCAAAAAAAAAAAATTAAATTATATTTGATCATGTTGGGGAAATAAAAACTTGCAATTCTATAAAAACTTTGCATATTATTTGTAATGAAAATAAAATTGTAAAAGATTTAATGAATGCATTTTTGAATTGACATTGAATTTACAAAGATTCTAGGTCAATTTAAACAAAAAGAAATTTTTAGATTTAGTCATGACATGCAATTTCAAGTCATTTTTTAAACCCTTTGAATTTTATTTTTAATTTTTAATTTTTAAAAATACATCATTGAATAAGCTTCAAGATTATGTTTTCATTTGCAACACTAGAATAGATTTTGAAAAAAAATTGTATGCTAAAGTTTGAAGTTCTTAAATGATTTCATGCCAAATACAATAAACTTAAACTTTTTCTTCTTTGATAATAAAGTTTTGAAATGGTTTGGTGATTCAAACCTTGGTGTGTTTCCATAAGGTCTTAGGTTCTATCCTTGATGGATGTGTGCATTAACGTATTTCGTAGAAAGGTTACAAACATGTACATCATGGTGAATGGTGCGAAAACCTTTTTGGTAACAAAATTGAAGGAAGAAAAAACACAAAAAAAATTGTATGATGATGTGGCATGTTATTCCACATCATATTAACTTAGGACTTCATATATCTATGTCATAATTTTAAATTAAAAAATTATCTTGTGCAACATGTGGCTATCCAAAATGATTAAAAAACATTCCACTAAGAATATTCTAATCAATTAGTAATTTTTGACCAAAACAATACAAGTTACATATTAATCAATTTTGTCCTATTTCATTGAAAACCTAATGAATTTGGGTAGTGAAAAAGGACAAGATTTCTTTTTTGAAGATTATCAAATTATGCATTTGTTGGAGTTTGTTGGTTGGTTGGAATCGACAATATCAAATATTTCTTCAAATGGTAAGAAGCAAGGATTATGCAATGGTTTAGGGAAATTTTCTAAAGGTTGCAGAATGATTTTTTCACACAAATTTCAGTTGACATTGATCAAGTGACCTCTAAATTTGAAGTGAAAAGGCATATTGTTTACCTTTCTTCATTTATTTTGGAAAAGGCCTACTTGGGGAAATGGCCTAGGCTCAAGGAGGAATGTAAGGACTCAAGAGGCCTTCTTCCACTCCTCCTGTTATCTATAACACCAATGTGTGTTAAAGGTGTTGCAAGGAAGAAAATTTAATGTGAAACATCTGAGGGCAACCCACATTAGCATGTGAAGATCTTTTCTTTGTTGAAGTCATTTTTTTTTATGGAAGGTCATGACATGGAGGCAGATTCCACAAATGCTCAAGCTTTGGTAATGGCCTTTTCTAATCTTGAAAAATTTAATAAAATAAAATCAATCAATAAACTTTGGGTTCATTACTTTTTAGGTGTGTGAATTTAAATTAAAAGGGTTTAGGTTTTTAGGCAGGAGGGATTAACATTTTTACAATTTTGAGAACTTTCATTCATTTGTTAACTTTACTCAAACCTACAATTTTTTTGCACTCTAACAACATAAAAAGGACCCCCATTGAATACAAATGTTATTGTAATTTGAAAGTGTCCTAATGACCCTTTATGAATATAGGTGCTATGAAATTAGGCCAATCGATGCAACCTTTGCCCTTTTCAATTTCTCATAAAACATAACAATCTTTTGTCTACGCATTTTCAAACTGTATTAAATAAGGAGAGGCTAAAGGATATCAAGTAGAGAATGAGCTACCAAAAATGTTTGTCGATTTATTTACATTGATGCTCATGAAGGGAACGCCACAATTTGTTGCAAAGGATTATTTGCATGGTTGACTTTTGGGTTTAAGTAAGGGTGCCATAGTTGAAAACCCAGAAACAATTTGCAAGTCGTCTTGTATGTTCTTGACACATGTTGAAAGTGCCATCAATGAATTACAATTGATCAATAAAAAAGAGTTGGTGAATGAAGTACCTTATTAGAAGATGGATCTTTTCACTTTAGTAGTGGTTTCCTTATTTGTGATAGCTATCAAGGAAAGGTTACTTCATGTAAATAGCCTTATTTTAATCACAATCAAGTACAAATATCAAGGATCCAATCAAATAGCCATTGTGCATTTTGATCTGGACAAAAATGTGGAGACATCTCAAATGTTAGTGATTGTGGCACACCTTTGACTTGTGTTGATCTTGTTGGGGATGTTTGTAGAGGTTACATTGAAAAGCAATCAACCACTTTTTAACTAGTCATTGTTTGTGAAGGTGGATTTGGATGGTGTTCCCATAAGAATGTTAATTAGTAAATTGATGTTAGTAGCATATGTTCAAATCCTTTTAGGTGCTATTGGACACCAAGTCATTGCCCATGGGATGCATCATGGAATGTTATTTGAAGATATAACATCACTATTTGTTCAAATAAGACTTGCAATAATCTAGCCCCACGAAACACTTGACACCAAGGAAGGTGGGTACTTGGATCCTTGGCATTGATTCAATTGTATGGCTTTAAAAAGCCTACAAAGTTGCTAAAACTCTCCAAACTACCATGTTTCAAGGGTATAACTCCATGTCTTGACCACCTAAGCACTGGCAACATTTTTTCACATTCATTCTTTGATGGGCATGCTCCTTATAGTCTAGAAGCCTTGAGAGTGGATGTTTTGTGATTATTCAAAAAAGAGGCATGTCTTGAACATTCATTCAAATTTCAAGCATGCCACATGTATTTTTTTGGAAACATGTTAAATATTGTTGAAAGAGCTATGCCTATGGATTTATAAGCTAAATTAGGTCAGGGGGGTGGATAGAAGTTTAAACTTGGGTCCATTCATGATTGGGGTACCCAAAAAAAGAAAAAAGATTCTAGGACTTTTATGGGGCTACTTTTTGCAAATAACATTTACTTGAAACAAATTTAAGTGAAAAATTTGATTAATCCAATTTAAGATAATTCATGTGACAATGGTGGGTTTTCACATTCATACATAATTGTGTATGAATAGTTTGGTTTATAGCCAAAAATGAAAAAAACCTAAAAAAATTCCAAAATGAATTTCAATGGATAACTAAACATGTTTTGGCAAGATTATTTCCTACACATGTGACTTGCACCTAAAGCTAAACATTTTGAACCCATTGAATTTTATTTTTTTTGTCAAATGGTTAAAAAAATGAGTCCCTTGCCTTGTAGCCCTTTTTTTCCAAAATTTCAAAACTTTGACATTTTTGTATGATTTAGTGCATTCCTTTTGATTCCTTTAAAAAAAATGCAGTTTAAACACTTGATATACTTAATTTGTAGGATTCAAAATGACATTTACATAGTATCCAAATTATTTTAAAATATGTTTATTAATTTAACAAAACATCATTTTATTTATTAACAAATTAATCATTTTTTTGACACAAATGTGACTAAAATGATATGATTAACATGATTGGTAGGTTCATTTTTACATTGTATTTTGTAAATTTTTTAGTTTTAAAATAATATGTAAGTTACAATTATTTTAAATACTTATTGAACAAATTCAAATGTATGTTCTGAGATTTTTAATTGAATTATATATTCAAATATTATTTAGGTACATCTAATTTATTTACTTTCATAATTATATGAAACTTTCTGATTTATTTCCATTTCACAAATGTACAATAATTAAAATGGTTTAAAAAATTTATTTCAGAAATTCGTATATAATGGTCTAAAATTTTAAATCTTTGATTGGGTTATAATCTAATAATTATTTAGGTAAAAATAATTTACTACCATAATCAAATTGAATTGAATGATTCCTTTCAATTCAAAAAGTGAGGAAAAAAATAAATTTCTTTTTCAAAAATTCAAGCATTTTTATTTTTTTTGCTTGGGTTACAAATTTGAATAGAACTATGGTACATGTGGTTTCCTTACTTTCATCATTTCCTTCAATTTTATAATTATTTTAATCCAAATTTTAGACATTACGTTAATTTACATATGTTAATTAATGTCATATATTTATCAAAAATTAATGTTTTAGCAAAATGTTTTAAAAAATCATAACAAGACAATTTCCCTTGTGAAATTATGTTATTATTATTTTTTATCTCTTCAATCATATATTAATTTTTGTGATAAAAATACAAAAATTGAATTCAATGGTATAATGTTTTTGTAGTAACAATGGATTTTAGTTTAATTTTATAAATTCAGTAAAAAAATTTACTATTTTTAATTTCAAATTTAAATCACATGTACATTATTTCTTTTTTTTAGTAAGTTAAAATAGATTATTTTATTTTATTCTTCCATTTTACTCATATCATTTGATCATAAATGAATAAATAAATGGTTTAGTTTCGGGCTAATTTAATTTGGAGATATATATATGTGTTCAATTTATTCATCATAAATATTAGTTAATTCATGCGATTTGAATGATTCAAGATGAGCATGTACATTTAGTTAATTATTTTGATTAATAAAAGTAGTAAATTCCATATTTTTTATTACATTTTTTTTTCAAATTTTCCCTTTTTAAATTTATTTATTTATTTATTTATTTCAATAATTATGAATATTGATTGAAAACATGATAACTATATTTTATTGTCATTTTTTTCGTAATGGAAATTTATTTTCCATTTTACTATAACCATATCATTAAAAAGTAACACCATGATCATGTGTGTCACACTTTATGATTAATTTCAATCTTGTTAGTTTATTAATAAACATAGATAAGTCCATGTGGGCACCCACATTCACCACATGTGCAACATATTGTTTGATTTGATTATAATGTTTTTTTTTTTTTTATCATAATGCACATTTTGCTAGTTTTGATGTTAGTTGTGAAAGACACACATAGTCACTCCAAATTACTAGTGTAGTTTAAATATTGACTATAAAGTCATTTTAAACATAATCTAGTGGCATAAAAACCATGGTTTTGTAGTAATGATTGTATCCTTTGTTATTATAGAGAGATGGGGTTCAAGGTTTAAAATTTAATCAACTCTCCCGAAATAGCTATAAAACCTTGTGCATAGACTTTTGAATGTGCATGTGTAATAGTGTCCCATTCAGTCCCCAAGAATTCCCACAATCATATCGTTTCATGTGATAGAAAATTAGGGTTAAAGGTTCAAGGTTTAATTAGTTTTTTTCACAATTGTTACAAAACCTTGTGGATAGACCTTTGAATATATGTGTGTGTAAGCTTTTTGCATAAGTTTTGATTTGGGTTTCTATTGAATGTGATTACTAGGTGCCTTCCTAAAAAGAGGTTGCCCAAAAACTTTTACAAAATTACACATGATTTGGTAATCAAAATAGTAGCAACATTCTTAGAGGGCAACATTTCAATGGATGTTTTTATAGAGTAATATCGTTTTTTCCTAATTCTTGAAGGTCATTCATGAGGTGACCTATTGTTCCTTCATGGAAAGGTTGTTTGCAAATGGTGTCATTTTGAAGGATTGGGAGCGTCTAATGATTACAAAGTAGTTTCAAAGATAAAAACATGAGTGGGTCACAATGATTCAACCTACAACAAATTTTCACCATCATCAAAACATATGGCAATTGGGCATGTTCAATATTTGTAAGTTGGCATATATTTGGTGGGTGGTCCTCAAACTATAAAATTTGACCTTCACCAAGAATAAGGTATTGCCCCTACCATCACATTGGAATACTTTGTGGGAGAAAATGTGGATCAATATGTAAGCATTTTGAAAATAGTGGGTGCAAACGGGATAACACAAGCCACACCCACCTACTTTTTGATTGTTTTTGTGATTGCTTTTTGGGAAATAGTCTTAGAATATTCTTGAAAAAATTTCAAAAAAATCTTTATACAATTAAATTTTTTTCTTCATACTATTTTATTAAGGTTTATGTTAACATTTTTTTAAAAAATCAGATCCATTTACAAGTCCTTTTACTTCTTAAAAACAACCATTACAATGTTTAATGAATGTTTTTTTTAATTTTTTATTCATTTGATTAATTTCAAATTAATTCACATGTTCTCATGATATATTAAAAATACTACTATATAAATAAATTTTACAATTTCAACATAAAATTAAATTACAACTTTAAAACATGAAAAAACCAAACAAGCATTATACTTGCTATGGTATGTGTTATATTGACTACACCCTGGTATGAAATGCTTGTGAGAAAGTTTGAATTGCTTGTTTAGGGCAAGCTTGTGCCAAAGGAAGATAATTAGAAAGTTTTGAAAAAATGTTGGTTGCTAGGGTGTTGTCATACATATGCACTACAAATGTTATTCATAAAATAAGATGTGTTCAAAACAAAAGTAACATCAAAAACAAAAAACGTTGTTTCTTTCGAAAGAAAAAGATGGATATTGTGCACAAGTTGTTAGAGAAAAAAAACTTGGGCCACATGTAGAGTTCCAAAGTGATGCACACATTTTGCCATCAAAATTGAAGGTGTCCATCAATTCTCAAAAAGAGATCCTTCAAAAGAAAGTATGGGTTTTCATTTTACAAAATGAATACGAACCCTTTGAAAACGTTGAGTTTCATTTTAGAAAGTTGAACATCACTGATACTTCACCATTGTTTGTTGGTTTTCTTGTTCTGTGTTAGAACATGATCCTCATGGAATTCATTGAGGAGGGGCTAATGGAGATGTTGCCTTTGGAAGAGAATTGGTTCTCTCGCCCAAAACCTTTCAATACTTAAATGCCACCTTCCTAACTACATTTCATTTTTTATTTTTTAAAAATTTCTTCTATGATGTTGTTTCAAACATACATATTGAGTAATTATGTTTGTTAAATATATCTTTCAAAATATTGTAGTACCTTGGTAGTTTCAACATTAATTGTATTTTCTTAAAAATCTTGTTGAAATTATCACACAAAAATATTCCCAAAATTTTTTTTGTGAAGGAAATTCAAAAATCTTTCAAAGTATTTTGAATTTTTTTTGACATGGAATCTTGAAAATAAAATTATTATCCAACATCAAAGTTGTAAAAAATGACATGATGTACCATTTTTATGTGAGTTGTCACATTAACATCAATCATGATGCATCAATTCATAAAATCAACCATGACATTGATTGGACATTTTCGCAATAAAAATAAAATTACTATGCAAATAAGTTTAATTATTAATTATTAATAGGTTAATAATTAATTATAAATTTTCATATTTCGTGAATAAATCATCTCATGACCGAATTCAGGTTATTCGATTGCGACTGAAGTGTGGCTTTATTATGACCAAAAAATTTGACCATTTAGATAATGACTAAAATTCAGTTGCCATTTTTTAATAATCAAGTTTTTTTTTCTTCACTTTTGGGATTGGATTTAGGTTGTTGGATGGTCATTTGATTTAAAATCTTGGCCATTTAGATGACAATTGAAATTAGATTGAAATTTTTTGATGGTTAAAAATTTATTTTATTTTTTCACTTTTGGGATTAGATTTAGGTCACTGAACTATGACCAGGGTGTGGATTAATTGTGATTGAAAATCATGGCCGTTCATATGGCAATCGGAATATAATCAACATTTTTCAATGGTTAAGATTTTATTTTACTTTTTCTCATTCAAAAACAAATTTAGGTTGTTAGACTATGATCGGGGTGTGGATTAGTAAAAAATCTTGGCCACTTAAGTGATGATCAAAATCTAATCACCATTTTTTGATAGTTAAGATTTTCTTAATTTTAATTTTTTAAAATTTTTTATTGGGACTGGATTTAGATCATTGAATCTAATGGTTTGCATTTTTTTTTTGTGATCGTAATTGTTGGTCACCATTGGGGTAAATTTTTTACCCCTACATGAAAAGATATTGCTTTGACCTTGGTTGACCTTGTGTTGACTTTAAACGAACATGACATTGGGTTACATAAACTTCAAAATTAACATGACCAATGTGATGTGACAAGGTTGATGCTAATAACCTTGTCCAACATTGAAATGTTGAACTTGCCATGATATTATAATCTTAGTTTTTATAATTTTTATTTGTTGTTACAACCTAATTTAATGTGAACAAGTCTTAGTTTTTTTGTGTTTTGGGGCATTTATGCTCAAGACTCGCCTTTGGACTTTCATATTTGATTATATGAGATTTTACAACATAATGGGTAAAAACACAATCAAAGGACCCACCCAAGTGAATGTACACATTTTAAAACTATATTTTTATATGTTTGAAAGATCACAAGTGAAACATAATAGTTTGGATTGTCATAATTGTTTTGGAATATTTTTCATTATTTGCAAAGATTACATGTTCTAAGCTTGACACAAATAAAAAATGGTTTTGTATGTTCAAAACATTTTAACTTTGAGAGCGAACAATCCTTATTTTTTTTCAAAAAACCTTTTTTTCTATCAAATGTGCACCGTTCCTTCTAAAAATTGAAGAGGATTTTAACATTGATGATAGGAAAAGCAAAAGGAATTGAACTAATGAAAATTGTTTTTATAACTGGTTTAAACACATTTGGTTTAAAAGTGTTTTTCACCTTGAAAATTGTGGATTTTGAAAATGTGCTTTTAACAAAAGTTGTTCATGTTTATGTGATAGAGGGCATGAATGCATGATATACGTGATATAAAATCAATTTGTAATCAAAACATATTTATATTTAAAATGCAGTGTTAAATGGGGTACTCGAAATACATTAAAGTTATAAACCAACACAAAAGTGATATGTGTCATGTGTAGGCCTTGGAAAATGACTTTTACCTTGGTGCCCCTAGCTCCTTTGACCGTGTTTTCACCCCAATAGGGATGTGAAGTGTAGTTGATGTCAAGCTTTGGTTTCATTTAATGTTTGTATTTTTGGGGTTGGATTTTTAAAATTATAGGTGAATTCATAAATTAAAAATTTATAATGTGTCGAAGATTTTTCTAACTTTATTATAATATTAATATTAATTATAATATATATTTTTATTACAATGGAAAAAAGTTATTACTAAGGTAGAATTTATAGCAAGGTGCAAATTAAAGAAGCTTCATTAATTATTTCAATGATTGAGTAGGTTGCCCCTAGGAATTAATCCCAAGTTGGTGAGAGGATGAAATATGTTCACAATGAAATGGAAAAGAATTATGGACCTTTGTGTCATTGTTACAAAAATAACACAACATGTATGTCTTTGAATCCACTTCAAGGAATGTTCAAATATTTGGAACAAGGCTCATTCTTCTTGTCCAAATTGAACCCTCTTTGGTTCATTGAAAATGTCTTGAAATCTATTAAAAAACATATATTGTGGGATCGCATTCCCAAAAATAAAGATTTGAATCACAAGTTATGGTCAAATTAAACGTTAGAAAACAAAATTCAAAATGACTTTCGATCGTTTAATCATCATGTGTAAAGAGGTTAAATCAACTCCAGTGGAGAAGCTTGATATGTCGTTGGAAATTTTTTTTCAAGGTTTACAACTTTTCCTTGCATAACTTTAGATTTGGATAATGTGATATCATTTGGTGATTTTAAAACTTCCATTTGAAAATCTTAGGAAGATGAACATTCAAATCTAATCCATGTGGGGAGCTACATAATAAAGGAGGAAGGTGGTTCCTCTTCCTAGGTCTAGCTTGTGCAATATTTTGTGATTGCAAATTAGCTCGTGATTAAAATTTCATTTCTACACTATTTTGATTCATCCACCTTGTTTGGTTTATGTAGTTTGACATGTATGTGAATACATTTTGAAGAGCTTATTTTAATCTCATCTTGAAACTTTTACACTCCTTTTTTTAGAGGGAAAGAACACATATTATTTTACATTTCATTGCAAAATTAGGAGTTAATGAAATTCTTTACTATCAATACTATTTAACAAACCTAGGGGTAAGTAAATGAAGGTCATTGTAATTTGTCCCTTGTATTAATTCATCATGCAAGCTTGCAACAAATTTTCACAACATCATTGCCACACAACCTTACCACATTTATATGCATGTTTGATGTGTGTGACTTTTTGAATGTTGATAGTGTTGAAGATTGATCTAATGGCACAAAATAATCTTATAATCATATGAAATCATGATTTCTTTTCAATGTTGAAAGCAAACCATGCCTCCAAAGATATTAAATGGTTATAGCAATTAGTTTAAGAATCAGAACCATGATTTCATTTTGGAACCAACTGCAAATAATGTGTGAAAAGAAAATTAACATTCTATATGACATTATTCGAAATCAAAAAAAGAGGTGATAATTGTGGTTTCAAAACAACTATAATGTCATCACTTTAATATGTTCCAAAATTGTGAACTATGTTATGTCAAAAGATAAAACCCATGACATTAAAATGTCCTCTAGCATCTGCCAATACATAGTATTTTATGCTCTTTTGGAGAAGTGAGACTTTCACCACTTTTCACCAACCAGTCTCTTGATTTGGAAACAATCAAAACCCTCATTCGACTTAGTTTTAAATCCTGAAGGTATAACTCGAAGTTTCCCCAAAAGTAGGTTGTAACTCTTAACTTTCTACAACAAGGTTAGATCTTTACATGAGGCTCTAGGTCCTAGCTGTAAGTGCATGTTGTTGGAAGCCTTGTATGTTTTCCCTTTAATTCTCACACATCCTTGTTTTGTTAGGATGAGTGTTTCATTTTCCTTAATCTTCACCAAACTTTCTAAACTTTGGGCTAGCTTTCAACCATGGAAAAACAAATTTTGCCTTTCTCTTGGGAGCAAGGTTAGAGCCATGAACATTCTCCACTATTAGACAAAATGGCAAGAATTTATTGCCCGTACAATGGGGTTTCTTATGAACTCTCATGTAATGTAATTGGGTCAGAGTTTGTCCCAATAATCTTTTGGATGTCGGGCCATCAACTTTGTTTTCAGCTCAAATTGATATCCTCTATAAAGCTTAATCACAAGCCTAAGGCAATGGATGCAAGAGTTGTGATAGCATACCCACGGTTAAACTTGTCAGTAGTGGGTTGATGTGGCATGAACATATTAATCCTGTACCTAATAATGTATTTTCCATGGATTTGTAAGATTTGCCCAAGGGTGGTTCATGTGCGTGATCATGGTTACTTAAGGGATTCAAATATTAGTTTGAATTAAAAAATTGTAGTAATTTTACACTATAGTTGGACATTAAAGGAGGTGGGTAGAGGTATAAAGGATGAAAGTGTTCAATTCAGTTTGGATATGATCAAATTGTGTTTTGATTTTAATCCTAAGAATTGTATTCGAAGCCAATTCAAAAAAATTTTGAGGGGAAGGTGACAGGATTTTGATCTTGGCCTTCATGACAACAGAACTTGAATCCAAAATACGAAGGCTTGGGCAAAGGGGTTTATTTGCAAGAATTTCTTGTTGATTTTATGTGTGTTAGGACCCATCTGAACCATAGGATTTAACAAATGGGAGTGTGGACTAGTTGGGTAGTATTTTGTATGGTCATGTAGCCTCAACAATTTATCTTAAAAGAAGAAATCAAATTTCCTTGACTTAATCAAGGTTTGATACATGTTAATTTGATAGCAGTTCAAATTCATAATTCCTTACTCTCTTTTCAGGCAGTGGTTTCAAGTAGTTGGGTGGTTATTTGATTTTGTTGATAACCTTGGGTGAAGATTTTTTTGAAGAATTTAGAACTAAAGAATGTTCCATTCACGGTTTTTTAAAAAAAAAAACTAAAAATCAAGGAATCTCCAATTCCAATTTCTTGAAAAGAATTTGGAGTTAAAAAACCCTCAAGTTCCAGTTATTTCAAAGCCCCAAGAACATGAAAGAACTGACAATTTTATCAAAGGTTATTTGACTAGTTTTTATTTTTTTGGGGGGGGGGGGTGAGAACCAGGGCAACATATCAGAATCAAGTTTTTGAGAACCATGGTCATATGTCAGAATCTGTTCTTCTGATTTTTGAATGCCATGGGTATGAAATTAAACAACCACCCAAAAACACCTGAAAGGGTGGATGCCATTTCTAATACCCGCCCAACGTTGGCCCCAACATGCAACAGGGGTCTCACGGGTCTGAGAAGGGTTCGTACCAGTGTTTTGTGGTTATTTGAATTTATATGGATCATTTTTGCAGTTATCTGAATTTATAAAGGACCATTATGTGGTTATTTGAATTTATAAAGGACCATTTTTGGCATATCTGAATTTATAAAGGACCATTATGTGGTTATTTGGATTTTAAAAGGACCATTTTTGCAGTTATTTGAATTTATAAAGGGCTGTTTTGCCATTATTTGAATTTATACAGGACACCCATTTTGGTTTTTTTGCTGGGGTTTAAAATCAGAGAACTTCCGGTTATCAGGGCTGTTGTCAGGGTTCATAACCGTGACCCTAGTTCTGGTATATAACCACAGCTTTTTGGAAAACAATTGAGTTATCAGACCACAAAACTGACCGTTCATTAAAATTGCTGGTTCTTTAAGGGTTTTGAAATAATTAATTAAAAAAACTTGGAACCCCAGTAGTTGTTTATAAATTCAAAGAACTGCACAACACTGGTTGTTCATGCTTCTTCATACCCAGTGTTGGGCGGGTATTTAAATTTTCAAACAATTGTCGATTTTGATTTGGGAAAAAATTAAAATTCAGAATCAGAGAACCGCTGCTGGTTCTGGGTCCGCCAGGAAAAAAATCGGAATCAAAAGAACTGCTGACCACGGTTTATTTCAAAGGTATTAAAGAACCTGCAATTTTCATGAAAGAGCCGGCAATGAACAAACGGGCAGTTTTCTTCTTGGTTCTCAGAATTTTTTTCAAATTCTTTTGAAAACCACGGGCACATACTAAAAAAGAAGAATGATAACCTCCGGGTCTATTCCGGTTCCTGACACACACGTTCTTGGCTTGGTCAAAGCTCGCCGAAAGCATCTGGGCAAGATACATTTAGCCAAATTAATTATTATACCTCTTTTTTTTCTTTTTCTTTTTCCCCTTACCCTTTTTCACAGTGGGGTCCTTTTAATGGATCACTTTTATATGGTCAATCTCCTGCCGCAAAAAAATGCCGAGATCCAACGGTCGAAGCTTGTCTGTTTCTGGACGGAACTGATTGGCCACCTTCATCGTGGATCTAGATTGACCGTCCGATCTTTCATTTGGACGATGCAATAAGGGATGGGATGCTAATTGGTCTCGGGGAGTCACTGGAATTTTTCGGCGCACCTCTGTTTCCGGGCAGAATATTCTCCACACACCAAAAAAATAAAAATTGTACTGTATTTTCAAAGATTCAGCAAAATGTACTTTTAAATTGAAGGCCAGCAGGTGGCCCGAGAAAGTGCAGGGCCAGATCCACTTGTTAGGGTATGGTCAGCGTTTGTTTTTTGGGAGGCGGAAGGGGGGGGCGAGATTTTCGACCTGAAAATCATGATTTTCTACACATAAAATTGATTTTTTTGAAAAAAAAATTGCCCAAATTCGCCAGATTTCTACACCAGGTTCCAGAAGATAGCAAAAATATTAAAATTATCTACTTTCACAACTGGTCTATAGCCAGATTTGGCTAAATCTTCTAGTGGACAACATCACAAATGTTTGGAAAAAAAACAACTCTGGGTAGGCTATGGTATTTAACTACATTTCGGTTTTGGCCAAGCAACTACAGTGGTCTCCGCTACTTATACAGCCACTTTCTGGGGCCATTTACTTAAGTGGTCTCAGCCCCACCTAGTAGGTACCTAGTAGAAAAGCAGCTAAAAAAAGTCCTGATCTTCAAGCACGGGCAAGGTTCAAAAAACATTTAAACCCTCGCCGGAACAGTGTAAAAAAAAACCAAAAACAAAACTGTGCACCGACTTCTCACTTAAGGTAAAGTTACTCACAAGTTAGGGTTATTAGAGGGCAACAGGCATGCAAAAGTGACATCTGTCTAGTAAAAAACTCTGGAGTAAAAAAAATTGCAAGTTAGGTTTAAAAAGTAAAGCCCCCCGGCTAGAGAAAGTGAATGGTCAAGAGTTTTTTTGTATTTACCTATGGTAAAAAAGAGAGGCGGGTGAGTTTGGGGGCTCTGGAGGGGGGCTTGGGAAATGGATTGGGGTTGTGGAAATCATGACCGACGGCTTGGATGCAACACTACCAGAGAAAGAATAATTTGGTGATCATTACTGACGGCTTGGATTGAGTAAACAATTAGGTCTGGAGATACTCGCATGACTTAAGAGATGGTCAGCGGAAGCTCATTTTTAGGGCATTTCCCGCCCATCCCCAGAACCCCCCTCCACCTCCCCCCGGTCCCACCCGCCCCACCCAATTTCACGTAAAATAATTTATTAATAAATATCCGCCTTGGACGACAAGCCTCCTCACGACACCAAAACCTGCAAGAAAAAGTGAAAAACTCTGTACACTTTATACAAAGTGTAGGAGGTGGGTGGGTGGGTGGGTGGGTGGGGTGGGGGAAGTAACTGGTAGGTACCTATAATCAGGCAAAAAAGCACCAAACTCCCCTCTCAGATCTAGGTAGGTCGGTTGCTGAGAGGCTGGTCTGTATGTCTGTCATTGCTGAAGATCATGATTAGGTATGGACTAGGTAACCCTATTGCCCTGGTTACCTTGAGCCCTGCCTATATATAGGCTGTTGCACGCCATCCCATTTGTTATTTTCCTCTTTCTAGCTATTTTGGCTACAAGGTAACTTACCTACCTATGTATTTCTAGGAGGTTGATACAACCAGCCAGGCTAATGGAGGGGTGTAACTACCATGCTCAGAGCCAATAAATGATTGCCGTGTCAGCCAATTTTCTCAAAAGCCTTGAACAGGGTGAACCAGGTGCAAATTTAGGTAGGTAGGAAAAATGGTAAAAAGGGAAAGGCGTATAGGCTAGGTGTGTTGTATATATATATATTTATCTACCCATCTCTTCAACAAACCATTTCCCTTTCATGTTACATCCTCTATTACATGAGCTTTAATAGGTACCTAGTTGGGAATTAAACCACATGGTCATGAGAGGAGGATTTTGGGCCAATGAGATAGGGGCCCTGACATTAGGTCACTCCTTCTTCACATGCCCTCCATTAACTTCTCTCTACATGGATGTCAAACAAAAAATCCTTTTATTGGCTTGTGACCTATTCATCAAGGGGGTGAGGAGGGGGAGCGGGGAGAGGGAGGAGGAGGAGGAGGAGGAGTGGGGGGGGGATCATGTCGTAGTGGTGACACACACAAAGGACTCACCTTAAAGAGTTACTACCTACTAGGTACTAGCAGCGACCCAGTTACCCAATCTGACACGGAGGGCTTTGGCCATTTGTGGATCAAACCGCGTAAACCTACCACCTCGCTTTTAAAACTCAGCCCCAGTGTCCCCTCCTCCCCCCCTACCTCCCCAAAAAAAGAGGATTGAATGGCAACGATTTTTTAATTTTACTTTACTCCTTTTATACTATATATTATATCCTTGTTTATTTTCTTTCATTTTTTGGTTCTTTTTCTCATGTTATGGAGATTTGCTTGTGTGGCAAAAATGCAGCCACAGCCCATGGGATGAGGTGGCCATGTTGTCCTATGTGGCAGGCAGAAAGATCATGGTGGTGTTACTTTTTTTTTTGGGTCTAGGTGAAACTTTTCTTTTTGGGCAGGGGGGGCGGGGGTTTTGTGAGCCCAGGATTAGACTCTAAATTGCTAGCAATAGCTATGTGGTGACAAGGGGGAAAGAAAAGACAATGTCAATATTGGCCAGAGGGAACCAGCACCCACCAGCAGGATGGATGGATGGCATGTGGACAGAGAATACTTTCTCATTGTTTTCCTCTCCTATAACTAACCATAGTGAACTAATAACCATGGTGGTTAGCTATGTACTAATCATAACACACCTACCCACTTACCTACCTACCTATGGCCTTGTAGCCAACAAGTGCCTTTATGTACTCACCTGCTAACTTAGTTACCTCTTACATTCCCTGCCTACTTGCCTACTAGGTATACTTAGGCACTTACATAGGTAGTTACTAGTTACTTCAGTAGTGTGAGGTGGAATTAGAGGGTTTTTACAAGAGAGGTTACCAAGGTGGAATAGCTTTCCAATGGATTGTGCGCTGGTGTAAATTTCATGATTTAAATTCACAATTACTTGCTTCACAACCTATTATTTGGCTTGGGTGTGTCTAAAAATCAAAGTCCAGGACACACACCAGACAATCAATAGTCAGAATGCTATTGATGCACATAGCTTTTCCCAGGATCCCAATACTCTGCCATGGCACACATCACTTCCCCCAGAATAAGGCCTTGTGCACATCTGAGTGTTGGTGTAAACATTTTTCACATCTCCAAAAACGAAATCAGAATTCATGCAACCATCAAATCTTATGAAAAAACCACTCCCCTTTCAATTAAAAACATACCTTCATCAAAATTGTATCCTTCCCAGTTTTGAGTGCACATCCGAAGTTTCATTGGCGAATTTACATGTTATAATGGAGAAGGAAGAGGGTTGTCAACAAAGGTGAGGAAGTGCCAAAGATTATGGAAAATAGGTAGGGTTAAGGGCCATGGGAGGTAGGGAAAACGCAAGTGACATGATGGTGGGTTTAAGTGTTGGGAGTTGGACTAAAATATTCCAACTGGAGCTCTATGATTTGTGAGAATTCAACTCTAATAAATTAAGTTATTTCCAGGAAATCTCGGTGTTGGAATTTGGCTAGAACTCACCAAATTTGCTGATTGGTAAGGGATTGAAAGGGTTGCACCCCAACTAGAAGTCAATGGCTCAAATCTGTTTGGGAAGCTACAAATGTGGTGGAGGAGGGGTAAAAGGGGTAGAGTGAACACTAGTGATGTGTCAAAATAGTCCATATCACTAGGTACTCCCAATGAATGAATGAGAGTTGATCCGCTCTTATCACTAACACAGATGATGAAAAAAAAGGTTAGATTGAAACCCACAAGATACATGTTAAGAAAAGTCAAACTTTCAACCTACTTATCAAAGTTGATGAAGATTGAAGATTGTTTGCTCCAGAGCTTCAAAGCAAGTTTTGGGAAGTCTTTCCAAGGGGGTTGTTAAGTGGGGAAAACAAAAAAAAAAAGCCATGTGGTACAGTTTTGACAGTAGTTAGTTCAGGGGAACAGGACCAAAAACCTGAACCAACTAACTCTTGCACATACATATATATATATATATACCTGGCAAATTTTGACACCTGTCTGTTCAATAATTCATTAAAATTTTGAAAAAAAATAATTTTGAAAAAATAAAATATTCTTGAAGATGCAATAAATTTCCTTCACCCAATTTTTTTTTCTCTTTGGAGACTTTTTTATTTATTTAAAAAAAATTCATCATTTATGAAAACAATATAATTAGTGTCCAAGCTGCCAAGGTTACTATGGTATCTAGGGATTAGGGAGATGCCCATATGTAGATAGGGATAGAGATGTTGATGAGAGAAGTGATGATAGGACTTGTTCTTCCTTCCCATTTTCTCAATAGGATAAAATAAAATAAGAGTGCCCAAAAAATTTAAAAATTAAAATTTTAAGTCAAGTGTTATGTAGTTGAATAGCAACTGATTTGGGCCCCACCACCAAAAGCTCCACTGCACCACCACCTCCTCCTTTTGTTGCGTAGAAACTTACTTTGGTAGGCCCCACACAGAACTCTGAGTCACTCACGAGGCAGAAGCTGGACCGCACGATAGAATTCCGAAAGGGTATGAAAGTAATTTCACTTACTAAATTTCGTGAAAACCGCATTAGTAACAAAATTTTAACCCAACCAAAAAAATAGAAAGAATCGTTCAGTAGCCAATGGTTGTTGCTCCTTTGGCGGTAACTTGTAACTTCCTCTAGGGCCCACGGGCAGTAATTTATTTTTACTCGTCACCAATACTGGGGTCACTTATATATATATCTTTACGGCTCAATAGTACCCATGAACCACGACCGTAGATCCTGCTCGAATCCAACGGTGGAACGTGTTTCAACCACATATCTTATTATGCTTGGGGGGCGGGGTGGGGGGTACGGTCGCCGTCTCTTCTTCGAGTTGCACTTTTGGCCTTTTTACCATGTCCTTTTTCCTGGTCTATTGTATAGGTAAGAAAATCTGTAACATCATCATCATCCTCCTCCTCCTCCTAGCGTAGTAAATAATAGGTGAATAAATTTTAGTTTTTACTGCACTTGTTCGCTACTAAGTTTCCTGCGAGTAGTAGAAAGAGAGAGAGAGAGTTTCAGGTGCCAGGAAGGTGCACAGAAAGAACAACAAACAAGGTAAAGAAAGATCTGTACAAAATTTTCATAGTTTATGCCGATTCCAAGACCATATTCTAAAGCATAATCTCCCATCCCATAAGGGAGGGGTTATTCCATTCTTGAAGAGGGTTCTTCAGTTCTATGGCAGCATATTCGGAGCGGGTTCTTCCATTTTCTGCAGCATCCTTACATAGGGTTAACACCCTTGGATGAGGGCATCACCAAAATGGGGCCCTACACTCGGACTATCACCTCACATGCGGCTTCCTTCCAATAATGCCCTCACACCAAGGCATTAACCTTACACTTATTACCTTACGCATACTGGGAACCCCCTTCCCTTCTTTCCCCACCCCCCTAATTTCCGCCTTTTCATAGCCCCAGAAGGGGACCCACAAGGTTTTCCAAAAACAAAAACCCTCCCCAAAATTTTTATAAAAAAAAACACAAACAAACAAACAAAGCAACCAAATGAGTCTTAACTTGTGGGGAAGGAAAACCTGGCCCTTGCCTTATTGCAACACACTTGACTCCATGGTGTGATTTAACATATTTTTCTAGGTCCATGGAGAGGATATGTGCAAGGAAACTGCTTTGTTCCGCATTAACCTAATTGCAAGGTACATAAGGAGGGCCAGGGTGAGACCATGTTGTTGGTACCTTTGCCTTTTTGAGCAAGGCACTCTTAATGGTCATATTAAGCCCCCCAAAATGTTAGATTTGAACTGGGAGACCTTGAGGATTTAGTCTAAAGCATGGGATGTTTGTAATATTTAGAAATAATTTAAATGGATTTTGGGATTTTCTTACCATGGTACCTATTTCCTGGGTGCTGGTTCACCCAAAGGCCATGAGGAGGTGTGAGGAACTCTTTGTTTGGCATGATCCTCCTCCGGAAACAAAAAATTTCCATCAATCCGGACCTTTCTAATCATAGTGGATATTGTAACAGCTAGCCTATACCATTTCAGCCAAGTCACACAATTTGGTAACAACATCCCATCCCCTCCCCTCCCCTCCACCCCACCGCACCCCACCGCACCCAATCCCCAACCGAGTCTTCCCTTTTGATATTATTTCACATGTGGGGCCAAAATGATCTTGTTGGGCCATAGCTTTGTGAAATGAAAATTTTACCATGGCTAATTTTACTATGGTATGTTACATCTGACAGTCTTTATTAGCCATCAACTCACTAAATTTACCCACAAACCCTCATTAGTAAGTTTTTGGCAACAGGCTTTTTTTCTTTTTTGAACTTTTTACATCATTTAAAAACTCCTATCTCTAGGCTGAAATCTCTACTTGGAAAAAAAAAAAAAAG